>OBWO01000009.1_pt1 | contig 240776 bp, 211 predicted proteins | sample 1476401 | NCBI WGS metagenome assembly OBWO01 (sample SAMEA2580091, study PRJEB22360) | human gut metagenome | biome: human gut; feature: human-associated habitat; material: faeces | place: Denmark | collected 2008/2010 | reverse complement strand
CAGCCTATCGGCCAAAGCCAAGGGGTCTCCTAGCCGCTAGAGACGGCCATTGCCACCCGGGGGATCCGACCGTTTCTTTTCTGCTAATACCCCTCAAAATTTTTTCCCGAACGCTATGTTCAAGAAAGTCTTCACCAATATCTTGAAATCAAACCACCACGAGCGATGCTCCAGATAGAACAGGTCGTAGCGTAAGCGACGAAGCATCTTCTCCAACGTATCCGTATAGCCATTGTAGAGCGTGGCATACGAGGTCACGCCCGGACGGATCTGATAAAGATAACGGTAACGGGGATCACGTTCCATGATCTGGTCGATGTAGAACTTCCGTTCCGGACGGGGACCGATAAAAGACATATCACCGATGAAAACATTCCACAATTGGGGTAACTCGTCCAAATGATGCTCGCGCAGAAACTTCCCCGCACGGGTCATACGGGGGTCAGCGCCTCCCTTGTAAAGGGCGGGGCCGAATTTCTCAGCGTCCAAACGCATGCTGCGAAACTTATAGATATGAAACGGACGACCGAAACGACCGATACGCTCTTGCCTGAATATAGCCGGGCCGCCATCCTCACGCCTCACGACGATATAGCAAATTAAAAACAAAGGGGAGAATACGATCAAGGCGATAAAAGCCAAAAAGCAATCCTCGATACGCTTCACGTTACGCTCGAAGGCATTCATCCCATCCGGGATAAAACCAGTAGATTTTTCCAAACTCTCTTTTATAATCATGTCTAGTCAGTTATTCAATAAAGGCAACCCTTTCACCTCGCCGGCGTGCCATTCCCGATAGTCCGCGAGAGAGAGTCCGGGTACAGTCAATAGCTTGTAATCCATGTCGTCTCTTCGCAAGATGTGCTTGCGGGCATACGCACGGAGCGAACGATCCGTCACGGAAACCATCACCACAGGAAACGGGTAGCCGAACAAGCGCATCGGCGTAACCTCGCTGTCCGGGAACGCACGGCGCAACTGATAGGCTGAGCACTCGAACGCCACCCAGTAAGGACCCGTGCAATACAGGTGGATCGAGGTGCGGTTCACACGTTCACGCTCCATGATCTCACCTAAATGCTCGTTCAGTAATGCCACCAAACGAACGCCGGAAGGAAGGGAAGACATTTCTTTTTGATTTATGATTTTTGAATTATTCATTATGTCTCAGCCAGCGATCGCAATCGTCCAGCCGGCGGATCAAGGATAACTTGCTTTTCTTGGGCGAGGACTCACCCCGCCAAGGATCCACCACCTCATGCGCCATCTGCCGGTAAAGGGCGCTGTCCGTGCAACCGTAGAGCGTCACCAGCAACAAGGCACGGGATTGCGGAGCTTTCACCACCGGGAGCATACCACGCATCGTGTCATGTAAACGTGTGAACTCCTCCTCATCGCCCAACAACTTGTAGGCAGAAAGAAGCAATGAGTAGATCTTGCAACGCATCACGTCCGTCTCCGCACGAAGCGAACCGTAGGATCTCAATACCTCACACGCCAAGCGGGTATCCTCCTCAGCCACGCTACCGGAGGTGTGATAACGGCCCAATGCGTCGTGCAAGCCCTCCCGCAAGCGGTCGTTGTCCAGGTGCGTATAGGCGTGCTTGCCCTTGGTGTTCAGCTCGATCAGCTCATACTCGCCCGGCTTCACCTCCAACAAGGGGACCCACATGCAATCGAGGATACGCGCCATGACATCTTTATGCCCGCCACCCGGCTGGATCACCACCTCCGCCTCCATACCGGTAAAATAACCGGACGTGATACGCACGCGATCACCTTTTAGCAGGCGATTGCTGTCCGGCACATACACCGGAAGCTCGTTGGAATAAGATTCCGCCACCCAACGCAAGTTTCCCATCTCACTATCCGAGAGATAAGGGAAATGAGTCATGCCTCCGGAAGAGACCCGGGGAAGGAAATTGTATAGGGGAAGCGTGCGCTTCATCTGGAAGATCTCCTCCACCGAGGACCGGATAAACACGTAGTTGAACAGCAGGGGCCGCTTCGTGTTGACCATCTTGCCATCCACTTTCCTCACCTCCACATAGGAGGGGGCGAAATACTCGAACAACGTCTCCCCACGACGCTTGCGCCGGGAAAGCTCGGCATCCAAGCTTTTCGCAGGGCTGATCTTGTCACGTCGTGCCACACCCGTAGTAGGAAGCGTGAGCACGTACCAGCGTACAGTCTTCAGGTCATGACGCTTGCCAACCTGCGCCGTACCCCTCTCCGAGCAACCGTCTCTCAAAACATTCATCATTATGATTATCTTTTCCTAAGATTATATCAAGATCTCCACTCAAGCCTCACGACAATTCAAAGCCCTACCAAGAGCGCCCTATTTACTCCTGATAAACAACACTTTATGTTTTTAAAAATGGCTTTTCTGAAAATCACCATCGCTTGAAATATTAAGCTACTTGGGAAGTAGCGTAAAACAGGAACACGGAGCACACGGAATACACGGATTTCACGGATAGGGAATACGGAATGAAAGCACTTTTCCGTGTATTCCGTGTGCTCCGTGTTCCAACTCATAATAAAATGTGATTATCGGCAAAAGGAGATTCCTTTCGCCTACATCGTCATGCCCATACAGGAAGGATTAAAGCAAAATCAGAAAGGCATGCCGCTTATGCAGAACGGAAATGAGACTACCGACAAGCCAAAAAGGAAATGTTTCCCTTTAAAAACTTGTTTCTCGATACTTTTTGGCTATATTCGCGCCGTGAAAGAATACGCTACTTCCCAAGTAGCAAGCCTCTTACCCCACTTTGGGTATCGGTTTACACACGCTCTCAAAACAATTCCGGTTCACTGTCGACAAACGTTCCAACGAGAAGCTCTTCAAATAGATCTGTGTTGTCTTAATAGACTTATGCCCCAACAACTCACTGATAACCTCGATCGATACATCTTGTTCCTTCAAGAACGAGGCGAATGAATGACGGATCGTATATGAGGTGACCGGAAGCGTAACGCCTGTCGATCTCGCCAACAACTTCAAGTCATGGTTAAAGCGGGACAAGATCCTGTTATATTCTTTGTAGGCCGCCTCACCGGTTCTCGTTCCACTCAAAAAAGGAAATAAATAAAGGGATTCCTTTGCCGTACAAGCGGACAACTCATCCAACAGCCGCAACGCCCCGGAGGGAATCTCCAACTGTATGAGAGATCCGCTCTTTTGTCGGTGATACTGCAATATCCCATCCCGGATATTCTCCCATTTCAAATGCGCAAGATCCACAAACGCTATCCCGCTGAACGCGAACATCAACCGAACGGTCAACTGTACACGCCGCAAGGACGGATCCTCCAATTCAGCGTTAAACATACGCTCCAGCATCTCTTGCGGCAACGCCTTCTTCCGCTTGCTCTCAACGCCCGTGAAAACATCCTTGAACAGGTTGGGTACAAAGGGAGCCTCGTTCGCCTCCACGGCTAAGTTATAAATGTGACGAATCCGACGCATATAGGTAGACACCGTATTCAACGAACGGCCCTTGTCCAACAACCATGACTGATAGCACAAAAGCCTGTTCCTATTAATATAGGCATAAGGAATCGCCTCCATACCGCAAAAGCACTTGAACGAGTTCAAGGCATCTTGATAACTCTTCGCCGTGGAATACCGTTTTTTCTCACGCAGACAAGCCATGTAGATGGACAGGCCCATAACAAAATCTTCTTCTTTTTTCATATCTTCTCCTTAATAAAAAGGCCAAAAATACTACCTTTGTACACTGTGTAAATAAAATCTATACAGATGAAGCAACACCTACGACCGATTATGTTTGTCGGAACCTGCTCTGATGCGGGTAAAAGCGTTATCAATGCGGCGTTTTGCCGTATTTTCAAGCAAGATGGTTATCAACCGGCACCGTTCAAGGCACAAAATATGTCCCTCAATTCCTACTCTACCCCGGAAGGCGGCGAGATGGGCCGGGCGCAAGTCGTACAAGCGGAGGCCTGCGGTATTTCCCCGCATACGGATATGAACCCGATATTACTAAAGCCGACAAATGATAAAAGCTCACAAGTCGTATTAAACGGAAAGCCAGTCGGCAATATGTCCGCCAAGGATTATTTCGGGATACAAAACCAGAAGGAGGAGCTATTTAAGGAAGCTATCGAAGCCTTCAACCGTCTGGAAGCTCGCTATAACCCGATCGTATTGGAAGGAGCCGGAAGCATCTCCGAACTAAACCTGCGAGACCGGGATATCACCAATATGCGTATGGCGATGAAAGCCGGCGCCTCCACCTATCTGATCGCAGATATAGACCGGGGGGGCGTATTCGGCTCTGTATATGGAACGATCGCTTTATTACGACCGGAGGAACGAGCGTTAATGAAAGGGGTTATCATCAATAAATTCCGTGGAGACGCTTCTTTATTCGAGGAAGGACGGAGCCTGTTAAAGGAATTGACCGGGATTCCCGTGGTAGGCGTAATCCCATGGTTTCGGGATATCAAGATAGAGGAAGAGGATTCCGTAGCGTTGGATATGAAAAATAACACTTATAAAGACGGGAAAATCAATGTAGCTATCATCCTGCTGAAACGAATGTCTAATTTCACGGATTTTGATGTATTGGAGATGGACCCCCGTTTCAATCCTTATTATACCAACAATATCGATGAGATAGAGAAAGCCGACATCATCCTGCTCCCCGGCTCAAAGAATACGTTATCGGACTTACAAAGCCTGCGGGCCAATGGGATAGCGATGGCGATTATCCGGGCGCATAAAGCGGGTAAAAAGGTGATCGGTATTTGCGGTGGCTATCAAATGATGGGAATCCGCTTGGAAGATCCGGAAAGTATCGAGGGAAATATCCCGGCGATTCCCGGTCTCGGTCTTCTGCCTCAATGCACGGTCATCGAGCAGGAGAAGATCACGAGACAAAGCGACTTTGCTTTCCTCCCCTCCTCGGAGAATAAGGATTGTAAAGGATACGAAATACATATGGGACGAACCACCCTATTGGGTGACGCCCCCGAACAGCCCGTAGCCCGACTGGAAGACGGACGAACGGACGGATATTACCTCAACAACCGATGCTGGGGAAGTTATATGCATGGTATCCTTGATAATCCGGCCGTATTGGACAACTTAGCTGAAGGCTTTGACACGGAAACGACTACAGGTACTTTCGATTATGCCGCTTTTAAGGAAGAGCAGTATGACAAACTCGCCGCCCTCGTAAGGGAGCACGTGGATATGGAATATATTTATAACAGTATTAAAAACTAATATCATGAACAGACGTACTTTTATGCAAAAAACCGGACTTATCATGTCCGGACTTACTTTATCGCCGCTTATCGGTAAATCGTATTCCTCCATATACGGACAAACCGCCCCTAGCAACAAAGTAAAGGTAGCCCTCATAGGATGCCGTAGCATGGGATACGGGGATTTGAATACTTTTCTTGATTATCCAGAGACGGAATGCGTGGCTCTTTGCGATGTCGATGACGAATGGTTGAACAAACGGGCTGCCGACGTTGAGAAGAAAACAGGGAAAAAAGTACCTCACTTATATAAGGACTGGCGACGAGTAATCGATAATAAAGACGTAGATGTAGTCATTATCGGTACGCCGGACCATTGGCATTGCCTTCCGACGGTCTGGGCTTGCCAAGCGGGAAAAGACGTATATGTAGAGAAGCCGCTCTCCAATACGATCGAGGAATGCAACCTGATGGAAAAAGCCGCCCGTAAATATAACCGGATCGTACAGGTGGGCCAATGGCAACGTAGCGACCCGCATTGGGACGAGGCGGCTAATTTCTTGAAAGCCGGAAATATCGGACGGATCCGTACGGTCAAGGTCTGGGCTTACCAAGACGGCAAGCCGACACTTCCGGTTAAACCGGATTGCGACGCTCCCGCCGGTGTGGATTACGATATGTGGCTAGGCCCGGCTCCTAAACGTCCGTTCAATCCTTATCGCTTTCATTATAATTTCCGTTTCTTCTGGGACTATGCCGGAGGCTTGATGTCGGACTGGGGCGTACATTTGCTGGATTATGCCCTAGAAGGTATGAACGCAGGTCTTCCCACCCGTGTATTCTCAGGCGGCGGCAAGTTCGCCTATCCGGACGACGCTATGGAGACGCCCGATACTTTAATGGCAACTTATGCCTACGATGATTTTAATATCATCTGGGATCACGCCTGCGGAATCAATCACGGACTCTATAACCGTAAGGAAGGATTAGCGTTCTATGGGGAGAATGGTACGATGGTACTCGACAGGGCCGGTTGGGAGGTCATACCGGTCGTATCCAATAACGTAGCCCGCATGGAAGCCGTTCCTTTCAAGAAAGGAGAAGGCAAAGGACTTTATAATCATGTGGGAAACATGTTGAGCTGCATTAAAAGCCGTGAGCTTCCGAACGCCGATGTCGCTATCGGTGCCCGTGTAGCGAAGATGGCTCATCTGGCGAATATCTCCTGCCGGGTTCAACGGGAAGTTCATTGGGATGATAAAAACAATTTGTTTGTCGGCGATAACGAAGCTACCGCCTTGTCGAAAGCCTATTACCGGGCACCTTGGGAATTACCTAAATTGTAACAATCGCAGCATAACGTTAAAATTTTGACAAACAATAAACAATGCCCTAGTAAGCTTGTTAGAACTATAAAAAACGAACAATACGTTTAATTCTAAATTAATACAGCTATGGCAAAAGAAAGCGTCAAAATTTTAAGAGGGAAATTGGATGTCGACAATTTATTATCTCAACTAAACGCCGCGTTAGCGGAAGAATGGCTAGCATACTATCAATATTGGGTAGGAGCCTTGGTCGTTGAAGGAGCCATGCGTTCCGACGTACAAGGTGAATTCGAGGAACATGCCGAGGAAGAAAGGCATCACGCCCAATTATTGGCAGACCGGATCATCGAATTGGAAGGAGTTCCGGTACTTGATCCGAAACAATGGTTTGAATTAGCCCGATGCAAATATGATTCACCGACAGACTTTGACGTAGTAAGCCTTCTGAACCAGAATGTCGCCTCCGAGCGTTGTGCCATCTTGCGTTATCAAGAAATCGCTAAATTCACGGACGGCATCGACTTCACGACTTGTGATATCGCTAAGCATATCTTAGCTGAGGAAGAAGAACACGAGCAAGATCTGCAAGACTATTTGACAGATATCGCACGTATGAAAAAATCTTTCCAGAAATAATTTAGGAAAGGGAAAACTCTTTACAACAAAAATCCCTTGAGAGAATGTCTTAGAGACATTCTCTCAAGGGATTTTAATTTCAAGCACATTAATGCTTTGTCCCATGCAACAAAGCGTCATATAATAAGGCATCCGCCACTTCCAAAGCGATTTCCTCATCTTTCAGATTCCTCAAGATCGTCAAGCCGAACTCAAACATAAAACCCGGCCCCTTGCTTGTGATGATATTTCCATCCTGCTCTACTCCATTATCCGTAGGGGTAGCGCCTACCATTGTTGGCTCGAAGAAAGGAAAACAGGTAGCCCTTTTCCCTTTTAGCAATCCAAGACCACCTAAAACCATCGGTCCGGCACAGATAGCACCGATTAATACGCCTTCCTCCGTTTTCTCCTTGACTAATTCTTTCAAATGGGCATGCGCATTTAAATGGTTGCTTCCGGGTATTCCACCCGGCAAAATCAAGGCATCGACACAACTGAAATCCGCCTCCTCGAACAGGTAATCAGCCATTACCGGAATATCATGAGCTCCTATCACCAATCGGTCACCCGTAATAGATACCATCATAACCCGTACACCACCACGCCTCAAGACATCAATCGTACCCAAGGCCTCTATTTCCTCAAAGCCTGTCGCTAAAAAGACAACCGCATTTTTCATTTCTTTTTTATTTAATATAGTTGACATTCACTTAAAACAGAAGGATCATCCTTCTCCACAACAGCCTTATCCGTAACAACCAATGGTAAGGTGAACCAGAAAGTGGAACCTTTGCCAAGCTCAGATCGCACACCGATCTCACCACCCAACTGCTCTACAATCATCTTGCAGATAGGTAGTCCCAAACCAGCCCCTTGATAAAAATCATCCAATTTCACGAAACGCTCGAAAACAGACTCCAGCTTTTCCTCTGATATCCCGATTCCGGTATCCATGACAGAGACACGTACGAACATATCTTCCACCTCATAAAAAAGCGAGATAAAACCTTTGGAAGTAAACTTAATGGCATTAGACAAGAGATTTAACAAGACCTGTTCTACCCGGTGCGGATCGATCCACAGACGAACAGAAGGCATGGCGACCGAGTTATATAATAATGCCACATCGGAAGTCATCTTCAAGGATTGTACCACATAGGCCTCTTGGCAAATATCCCTCAATTCAACTTCCGACACGTTATAGTTTAACCGACCGGACTCGATCTTCGACAAATCCAGGATATCGTTAATCAGTTTCAACAATAAATCGCAATTCTTATTTATAATCGAAAAGTATTCCCTTTGCTCACTGGCATTAGTCGTTTCCGTCACGAGATGGGCAAAGCCAACGATAGCATTCAGGGGGGTCCGTATCTCATGGCTCATATTAGCGATAAAAGCGTTTTTCATCTTATCCGCCTCTTGTACTTTCATCAGCGCCAACTGGTCTTGACGTTGCTCCGTGATATCATTCAGCATGACCAATAACAGAGGCGAGGCTCCCGGGTCCGGATTCGTGATCAGTAAACGTACGATATTTACGATTCTCACCTCTCCATTCGGTTTCTCATACTCGACCATTTCCTTTACCATACGTCCCGTCTTGATCGTATGGTAATCTTCCGTTCGGATCTCATGCGCCCGCCGGGAATCAGGGAAAAGCTCGAAATCCGTCTTCCCTAAGATATCTTCCGCCTTGACCCCCGTAAATTCCTCCGCCGCCTTATTAAAATAGATATACCGGAAACCGTTGAAAATATCTTTCACCGTGATCTCCACAAATACGTTCGACAAGATCGTATCCATCAAGATATTTAAGAAGTTGATCGTATGCTGGCTTTGGCGCATCTCAAGTTCGTTATCGCTCGCGGATGGTGTCAAAGTGGCTTTTTCCAGATCGGCTTCCAGTCTCTCAATCCTTTGAATCAACTCTTCTTTGGAAAGGTGGTCATATTTTCCCATGGCCCATACATAAAGTTAAATTGCGTAATGGACAAAAATAACTATTATTTTTTTATTTACAACGGCTTACCGCCTAATAATTCTTATTTTCAAAAGGTCATTACTAATATTTTGACACAAAAGCATGGCATTATCCAAAATAAAAGATACATTTGCAATCTAATTTCATGAATTAAACACACTCTAATTGAAAAAACGATGATGTATTGGCAGAAAGAAATAGAAACCATGGATCGTAAAGATCTGGTAAAATTCCAACTGGAACGACTGAAACAAACCATAGAACTAGCGGGCAACTCCCCTTTTTACCATAAGATATTCAAAGAGAAAGGAATTACCCCGGACAGTTTTCAGTCCTTGGAGGATTTACAAAAACTTCCGTTTACAACGAAAGATGATCTTAGAAATAACTATCCATTCGGATTGGCAGCCATCCCGTTACAGAAATGCGTACGTATCCACTCTTCCAGCGGAACGACAGGTAATCCCACCGTTGTCTTACATTCCGCCAAGGATTTGGACCAATGGGCTAACCAAGTAGCTCGTTGCATGTATATGGTGGGGCTAAGGGATACGGACGTATTCCAAAATACATCCGGTTACGGTATGTTTACCGGTGGTCTCGGTTTCCAGTATGGAGCAGAAAAACTAGGTGCGTTGACAGTGCCTGCGGCGGCCGGTAATACCAAACGACAGATTAAGTTCATCACCGATTTCGGCACCACCTGTTTACATATCATACCGAGCTATGCCACTCGTTTGGCTGAGGTTATGTATGAGGAGGGAATAGACCCCAGAAAGGATACCAAGCTACACACCGTATGTATCGGTGCCGAGCCACACTCGGAAGAACAACGTAAACGCATCGAGCAGCTTCTGGGTGTCAAGGCTTACAACTGTTTCGGTATGTCGGAGATGAACGGGCCGGGTGTAGCGTTCGAATGTACGGAGCAGAACGGCTTGCATATCTGGGAAGACAACGTGATCGTAGAGATCGTAGACCCGGTTACCTTGCAACCGGTGCCCGAGGGAGAGGTCGGAGAATTGGTATTAACCACCATCAACCGGGAGGCGATGCCTTTACTCCGTTATCGTACCCGTGACCTTACTTGTATCTTACCGGGCGATTGCCCTTGCGGACGTACCCATAAACGCCTTGCCCGTTTCAAAGGACGTAGCGACGATATGATAATCTTGAAGGGCGTGAACCTATTCCCCATCCAAATCGAAAAGATATTGATGCAATTCAAGGAGTTAGGCAGTAATTACTTGATCACCCTCGAAACGATCGGTAACAGCGACGAGATGTTGATCGAGGTTGAGTTGAGTGACCTATTCACCGATGATTATTCCGCCTTACAGCGCTTGACGAAAGGTATCACCCGTCAATTGAAAGACGAATTATTACTTACGCCGCGTATCAAGCTGGTAGCCAAGGGATCTTTGCCAACCACAGATGGCAAGGCGGTACGAGTGAAAGATCATCGCAAGCTTTGTTAAATAAACAATTAAAATAACACCTTATGACAGTCAATCAAATTTCTATTTTCCTAGAAAACAAGTACGGGAAATTAAGCGAGATATTAGCGTTATTGGCGGAAGAGCGCATCCGCATCATCGCGGCTACCGTAGCCGACACCTCCGAGTATGGAATCCTTCGTATCATCGTAAGCGATCCCCAGAAGGCATACAAGATATTAAAAGAAAACAACGTCAGCGCAAACCTGACCGACGTATTAGCGATCGTAACCAGCTCATGCGCCGGAAGTTTTGCCAATACATTATCTTATTTCACGAAAGCGGGCATCAGCATAGAATATATGTATTGTTTCTCCATCCGGGAAAAAGCGATCTTGATCTTGCGTACGAACAACCGGGAAAGCGCCCGTGAGGTAATCCGCCGTCAGAATCTCGAGTATATCTGTGAAAGTGATCTAATAAAACTTTAATAGGCACGGATATATGTTCGGAATCAGCGACCCCGGTATTTGGCTGGCTTACCTTCTAGCGTTCGCCTGCCTCCTATTTTCTATTTGGTTCGGGATAACCACTTGGAATAAAGAAGACGACGAAAAAACAAACCCTACTAAAGAATCACGAAAATGAGTACGCTAACATTAGGCATTATTGTCATCATTTACATGTTTGTAATCGCTTGGTTAGGGTATCTCGGATACAGGCAGACGAAAAATGCCAGTGATTATTTATTAGGCGGACGAAAAGTAAACCCCATTATCATGGCCCTGTCTTACGGGGCGACCTTTATCTCGGCATCGGCGATCGTTGGTTTCGGTGGCGTAGCCGCTACGTTCGGCATGGGTATTCAATGGCTTTGCTTATTGAACATGTTCATGGGCGTAGTGGTAGCCTTTATCTTTTTCGGACGAAGGACCCGGAAGTTAGGCGAGGCACATAACGCACGGACTTTCCCGCAATTATTGGGATTACACTATAAGTCCCGGTCTATACAGATCTTCATCGCCTCGATCATTTTCATCGGCATGCCCCTCTACGCCGCCGTGGTGATGAAGGGAGGAGCCGTCTTCATTGAGCAGATGTTTCATATCGACCTTCATCTGGCCTTGTTGATCTTCACCTTGATCGTAGCGGCCTACGTGATTACGGGCGGAATCAAGGGAGTACTTTATACGGATGCGTTGCAAGCGGTTATCATGTTCGCTTGTATGCTATTCCTGCTATTTTGGTTTTACCATATCATGGACATGGGCTTTATCGAGGCAAACCAGAAGTTGACGGATATCGCCCCCATGGTGCCCGAACGCTTCAAGGCCTTGGGACATCAAGGATGGACAGCTATGCCCATCTCAGGCTCTCCACAATGGTATACATTGGTTACCTCATTGATCCTTGGCGTAGGAATCGGTTGCTTAGCGCAGCCACAACTAGTCGTACGCTTCATGATGGTGGAAAGTACCAAGCAACTCAACAGGGGCGTATTGATCGGCTGCGTATTCTTGATTGTCACGGTAGGGGCGATTTATCACGTGGGAGCCTTGTCTAATTTGTTTTTCCTCAAGACGGAAGGTGTAGTCGCCTCCGAGGCGGTAAAAGATATGGACAAGATCATCCCCCTATTTATCAATAAAGCGATGCCGGAGTGGTTCGGGGCGGTTTTCATGCTTTGTATTCTCTCTGCCAGTATGTCTACCCTTAGCGCACAATTTCATACCATGGGAGCGGCTTTCGGGGCAGACGCATTCCCCAAACTAGGACGTAGCAAAAATCCGAACTCTACATTAGGTGTACGTATCGGCGTGCTATGCTCTATCTTGGTCAGCTACGTTATCTGCTATACGCTAAGCGCGAGTATTATCGCACGAGGCACCGCCTTGTTCATGGGTATTTGCGCGGCTACATTCCTACCTACCTATTTCTGCTCGCTATATTGGAAAGGGGCTACCCGGCAAGGGGCCTTGGCCAGCTTATGGGTAGGAGGCTTGGCCAGTTTATTCGCCATGTTGTTCCTTCATAAGGCGGAAGCGGCTCCGGTAGGACTTTGCAAGGCTTTATTCGGACAAGACGTCTTGATCGATGTATATCCGTGGCATGCGATAGATCCGATCTTATTTGCTTTGCCATTATCGGCGATAACGATTGTTTTGGTTAGCCTAGCGACTCAAAAGAAGGCTTTTTAGCTTTTCTTATGAACCTCAAAACACTAATTAGCATTTATTCTATTGACAGATATATAGAAAACAGTACATTTGCACTGTGGTTTTTTCATAATAGTATTAGATTTAAGGTTAACAAAGTTGGTTAGGGGTTGCCGGGAGGCAATCCTTAATTGTTTTATAGAGGTCTAGATATGATTAAATACATTTTTCTACTATTCATACTTTGTTGCTCCGGTTGCCGGCACGCACAAACGGAAGATACCGTAATCAAGGTTTCGGTACTTCGTGGTCCATCCGTTATCGCATTCGCCGATTGGCTTGAGAATCCTCCAATTATAGATAACAAGAAAGTACAAGTTAAAGTGGTAGACTCGCCCGATCTGGCGCAAGCCTTACTGATCAAGCAGGAGACCGACATAGCCGTACTCCCCATGATCAATGCGGCGAACTTGTACAATAAAGGGATCAAGATCAAACTAGCGGGGTGCCCGATCTGGGGAACCCTTTACCTCGTTGAGAAAACTCCCTTGAAAGAACCGGCATTGTATGTATTCGGCAACGGTACGACTCCCGATATCCTTACCCGGTACTATCTCGGCCGCCAACGATTAGATTATCCTTTGAATTACGCCTTCAATACCGCCGGGGAAATCACCCAAGGCATCTTAGCCGGAAAAGTAAATCGTGCCGTGCTCGGGGAACCGTTTCTAAGCATCGCTTTACGACGAGACAGCAGCTTACGAATAACCGCCGATTTGAATCATTTTACAGACAACGATACCCTCGGATTCGCCCAAACAGCGGTCGTATACACCCCGACGATGGAGAAATATCGTATCGCTTTTGAGGATGCCTTACGAGCCTCCTGCCAAAAAGCCGTACGATATCCGAAAGAGACTATCCATTCTCTGGAAGAACATGGAATCTTCGCCCAAGAGGCCTTAACTCCTAAGAGTATCGAGCGGTGTAAAATCCATTATTTATCGGCTATCGAGGCGAAAAACGCCGTCATGGATTTCCTGCGTCTCATCGAACAGTATGAACCCAAGGCCGTCGGCGGGAGGCTTCCCGATGCCGGATTTATCCCCGAAAAACAATGAGATTGCGAAAAACAATCACTACAATAGTCGCTACCGCTATCCTCTTGGCGGGATGGCAACTATTCGCCGTTATAGCCAACCAACCGGAGCTGATACCTTCACTTCCCCGACTCGTACGGACACTTTGCGAATGGCTCGTCTCCGGTAGTTTCTATCAGTCGGTCGGAGCTACTATACTCCGGGGAGTCTTAGGCATGTCGATCTCATTCGTTTGTGCGATAGGGATGGCCGGGTTATTCGCCCGTTTTGAGTGGGTGTATGAATTATTCAGACCTCTGCTTGCCATCATGCGCTCGATCCCGGTCATATCCTTCATACTTTTAGCGCTTATATTCCTAAATCCGGAAAGCATCCCTTTGATGATCGCCTTTCTCACCATGTTCCCGCTACTAACAGAGAATCTGACACGGGGAATCCTCGACCTGCGTCCGGGTTTATCCATTATGGCACGTCAATTCCATATCAGACGTTCCAATGTCTTATTCCAGATCATCTATCCGCAGCTAAAGCCATTCTTATATAGCGGGCTTGCCTCCGCCGCCGGATTCGGCTGGCGTGCGATCATTATGGGAGAAGTCTTGTCGCAATGCGCATTCGGAATCGGAAGCGAGATGAAAAGGGCGCAAAACTTTATCGCTGTCCCTGAGCTGCTCGCTTGGACGATCGTGGCGGTATTCATCAGTTTCTTTTTTGACAAAGGAATTAGCAAAGTCGCTGATATCACCCCTAAAATATCTTTCGCGAATGAGGATCAGACCATCCCCACCCCTACATTATCAGTTTTAGACACGAAAGATATAAGTTACCAATACGGCATACAGCACTTTTCCCATTCCTTTCAAAAAGGGATTATTTATGGAATTAGCGCACCTTCAGGCAAAGGAAAAACAACGTTATTAAACCTAATCGGAGGTATCTTATTGCCTACGGAAGGAGAGATACATCCCACAAGACACTTTGGAATCGCCACCATATTCCAACAACCGCAACTCCTGCCCTATCTAACCGCAGAAGAAAATATCATCCTCCCCCTCTCCTCTTTTCTCACGGAGGAGAAAGCCCGGCGAATCGCCCAAAAACACTTACAGGAAATGGAAATGGAGCCCTTCGGGAACCGATATCCTAAAGAGCTTAGTTACGGACAGCAACAACGTATCGCTATAGCTAGGGCATTGGCATACCCTTCTCCTCTCCTTTTGATGGACGAGCCGTTCAAAGGCTTGGATGAAGCCTTAAGCCATCGTATTATAGAACGAATACGAGAAAAGCAAATGAAAGAAGAACGGATCATTCTTTTCACGTCACATAATCCGGATGAGATTCGGTTGTTGGCGGATGAGGTGATTTACCTATAAATTCCAACCAAACTTGAATGTCTTATTTCACTTTCATCGGTTGGCAAGGTATCGTAAACCAGAATGTAGAGCCCTTTCCCTCCTCCGACTCAACCCCGATTTTACCTTTCAACTTCTCAATAATCGTCTTGCAGATAGAAAGCCCTAATCCTGTTCCTTGCTTAAAGCTGTTCAATTTCACGAAACGATTGAATATGCTCGCTTGAGACTCCTTACTGATTCCCATACCCGTATCCGTTACGTAGACATAGATACCATCATCGGTCAAACGATAACCAAATCGTATAGAACCCGAGCTGGTGAACTTCACGGCGTTGGAAAGGAAATTGGTCAAGACCTGAGTCAAACGGGTCTTCTCCGACACAATACAATAGTCATTACCGTCCGACTCAAAGATAACCTTTACATCCGGGGCCACTCTCAAGGCGAAAGCTTGCTGCTGGGGAGCGAATATCTCACTCAAACGCAGGGTCGTATAAATAAACTCCATCTTTCCGGACTCGATCTTCGAGATATCCAAGATATCACCGATCAACTGCAACAAAAACTCATTGCTACTCTCTATGATCCTCAGATATTCCTTTTTTTCCTCCTCATCGTCACTCTCCGCCAATAAGGTAGAAAAGCCGACGATGGCATTTAAAGGGGTACGTATCTCATGGCTCATGTTAGCGATAAAAGCGGACTTCATCCGGTCGCTCTCTTCCGCCAAACGCTTGGCCTGCACATCCGCCTCGTGCCGTTTATCGACGGTCATATCCCGAAGGATTCCGATCGAGCGGATCGGTTTGCCGTCCGGATCGGCCTCATAGACCTCACCGATCTTCTCCAGCCATACATACTCATCCGAGAAATAACGACAAGGGAAACTGAATCGCATGGAATCGATCTCGCCCCGCATGAAAGCGGTTGTAATATTCTCATAGACCTTCCGGTAATCCGGATGGATCTTCTCCGTAAAACTAGCGTGGGTGATCTGCACATGCTTGATCTGGCCGTTTTCTTCCAAGGAAAGCTCCGCCGTACCGTTTACCAGATCCCAAAGCCACGGGTAGATCTTACCCGCTTGACATGCGAGCGCCAAGCGCTTATTATAGCTATGCAACTCCTCCTCGACCTGCCTTTGCTTTGTAATATCCCATGAAATCCCTACTAAATAAGGAGGCTTATCCTCACGGGGCGCTAGCAGTTTCATCGTATCCATAGTACGCAAGATACCTTTCGGATCGATCATTTGCTCCACGAAACGCTGCATCTTACCCGTTTTCACCACCTCCTCGTCCATATCCCTGAAAGATTGGGCGACGACCGGATCTAGAAATAGGTCAAAATCTGTTTTCCCGACCACATCATTATGATATCGTCCGTAAAGTTGGTTCATCAAAGGGCTGGAGTACACGTACCTGAAATTATCACCCGTATCCTTCACGAAAAAGTAGATGGGCAACGAGTCCACGATATTAGATAACAATCCTGCTAAATCCCTATAATCCTGTTCCAAAGTTTTGTTCTCCGTAGTATTAACTTCCATGTTGATTTTTTTAATCAAAGGCTTGAATATTCCGGCCGTAAAATTCTTGAAAATTAATGAAAGATACAAATAATAAGCCCAAGAAGTGAGCATCCCGACCGAAAATATAAGCAAAACCGTATATTTGTACTCCAATTCTAAGAAAACTAGATATGACAAACGTATTTCACACGCTTATAGCCCGTTTTCTACAAATTCCGGAAGGACAAGTGGAACGGACAATCGGGCTCTTGAACGAAGGCGCTACCATACCTTTTATAAGTCGTTACCGGAAAGAGGTGACCGGAGGACTGGACGAGGTGCAAATCGGTGCCATCAAAGATCAACTGGATAAACTGACGGAACTGAGCAAACGAAAGGAAACGATCCTCGCCACGATAGAAGAGCAAGAGAAACTTACTCCCGAGCTCCGGAAACGCATCGAGGAGTCTTGGGATAGCACCGAGATCGAGGATTTATATCTCCCTTACAAACCGAAACGGGTCACCAAGGCGGAGATCGCACGCCGGAAAGGACTGGAGCCCTTGGCTAAGATCGTTATGATGCAAAACGAGAATAACCTATCCGCACGCATCAAGAGTTTTATCAAGGGGGAAGTGAAAAACGCCGAAGAAGCCTTGCAAGGGGCACGGGACATTATCGCCGAATGGATCAACGAGAACGAATCGGCACGTAATACCGTACGTAACTCTTTCGCTCATACCGCCATGATCACATCCAAAGTGATCAAGGGGAAAGAAGAGGAAGGCGCTAAATACCGGGATTACTTTGATTTCAGCGAGCCTTTAAACCGGGCCAGTTCCCATCGCTTATTGGCTCTCCGACGGGGAGAGGCGGAAGGTATCCTTCGTGTAAGTATCTCTCCCGACGCGGAATCTTGTCTGGATCGCTTGAACCGGCGTTTCGTAAAAGGTCGTGGAGAGGTTTCCGAGCAAGTGGCTACAGCTGTCGACGATTCTTTCAAACGCCTGCTGAAACCCTCTATCGAGACGGAGTTCTCCAACCAGAGCAAGGCGAAAGCCGATGAGGAGGCGATCCGGGTATTTGCCGAGAACCTCCGGCAATTGCTGCTCGCTCCTCCCTTGGGACAAAAACGGGTATTAGGCGTAGACCCCGGATACCGTACCGGATGTAAGTTGGTCTGTCTGGATGCGCAGGGGAATTTACTGCATAACGAGGCGATCTTCCCGCATCCGCCCCAGAACGAGAAGGGCAAAGCCGCCGCTAAGGTCTCCCAATTGGTAGCCACTTACGCCATAGATGCCATTGCCATCGGTAATGGTACCGCCAGTCGTGAGACTGAGCAGTTCATCACGAATATACGATACGACCGCAAGGTACAAGTGTTCGTAGTCAGCGAGAACGGAGCCTCTATCTACTCCGCGTCCAAGATCGCTAGGGAGGAGTTTCCCGAATACGACGTCACGGTACGCGGAGCTGTCAGCATCGGTCGCCGGCTGATGGACCCTTTGGCCGAGTTGGTCAAGATCGACCCGAAGAGTATCGGTGTCGGCCAATACCAGCATGACGTAGAGCAAAACGCCTTGAAAAAGAGTCTGGATCAAACCGTGGAGAGTTGCGTGAATTTAGTAGGTGTAAACGTGAATACGGCGAGCAAGCATTTGCTGACTTACATCTCGGGATTAGGCCCTACGTTAGCGCAAAACATCGTGAATTACCGGGCGGAGCACGGACCCTTCACTTCCCGGAAAGAACTGATGAAAGTCCCCCGTATGGGAGAGAAGGCTTTCGAGCAAAGCGCCGGATTCCTACGGATACCCGACGGAAAGAACCCGTTGGATAACTCGGCCGTACACCCCGAGAGCTACCCGATCGTCGAACGGATGGCCAAGGACCTAAAATGCTCGGTAGCCGACCTGATCACCGACAAAGCGCTTAAAAAGAAACTAAAACTAACGGACTACCTTACGGATAAGGTCGGGATGCCTACCCTGCTTGATATCATGGAGGAACTGGATAAACCGGGCCGTGATCCCCGCCAAACGATCCAAGTATTCGCGTTCGATCCTACGGTGAAAACGATCGAGGATTTGAAAGAAGGGCAAGTATTGCCCGGTATCGTGACCAACATCACCAACTTCGGTTGTTTCGTCGATGTAGGGATCAAGGAAAACGGGCTTGTCCATATCTCCGAGCTGGCGGATCGTTTCGTAAGCGATCCTACCCAAGTGGTCTCCATCCATCAGCATGTCAAGGTGAAGGTTCTAAGCGTAGACCTATCCAGAAAACGTGTTCAATTATCCATGAAAGGGATCTAAACGATGAAAGAGAAGATTAATAAGACAAACGTGGCGCGCCTGCTGGACAAGGCTAAGATCGCCTACCAGCTCGTGCCTTATGAAGTAGACGAGAATGATCTGAGCGCTACGCATGTCGCGGAGCAGCTAGGGGAAGATATCGCCCAAGTATTCAAGACCTTGATCTTACATGGCGATAAGAGCGGTTATTTCGTATGCGTGATCCCCGGAGCGGACGAGGTGGACTTGAAAAAGGCGGCCAAGGTATCCGGGAACAAGAAATGTGAGATGATCCCCGTGAAAGAGTTGTTACCGCTTACCGGTTATATCCGGGGAGGATGCTCGCCTATCGGCATGAAAAAGCATTTCCCTACGTATATCCATCCTACGGCATCCGGCTTCGATAAGATCTATGTAAGCGCCGGACAACGAGGCTTGCAGATACAGATAGCCCCCGCCGATTTAATCAAGGTGGCGCAAGCTATAGAAGCGGATTTGATCGCATGATCTAACATCGCTGAGAGTACTTCGTAAGAAGTACTCCAGTACTCCGCAAAGAGTATCGCAGTACTTCCTAGGGAGTACTGGAGTACTCCTTATGAGGGACTGAGATCAAACAGCACATGATATCTTAGAATTTCTTAAACGTATACGTTCTTCCTTCGCAGCTCATTACCAGATTCGTCACAGATGACTGCTCGATCGTGAAAGTTTGTTTAGGTGAGGTCCAATCCGTATAACGCATGAATTGTTCCAAAGGCGTACCTCCATAATTGACCAACTCCAGATCCAGTCTCGTATCTCCCTCCAACGTCTTATAACCGAAATTCGTACGATATACGTCCTTTGCCGGGTCATATAATTGGTACTCGAACAAAGAGGTCTGGAAGTTATACCAAACCGTATCCACCGTCTGGACCACCCCATTCGCCTCTACGGTTTTCAATTGCCATTTTCCTTCCAGCTTATGTTCCACCTTATTACAAGACACCAACGCCACGACAAAACAAGTTATCGCTATCAAATTTTTCATCATAATCCTCGTACTTATATACCTATATTGATTTGAAACGTCAAAGAAAAGAATTAATTTCCAAAGGACAAAGTTTTTAAGGATATCCTAGCCACAAATACCCAGAACTTTTTCTTCCTTCCCTTTGTTAATTGGATAATTACAATACAAATATTATCCAATATGAAAACATTTATTGATAAAATGGATTATGCGGTCAAGAATTGGTGGTTGTCACTATTGGTCGGACTGCTTTACATCATCGTCGCTATTTATTTAATGTTCGCGCCATTGGCGAGCTACGTAGCGCTTAGTATCTTATTCAGCGTCTCTATGTTCGTAAGCGGCTTGTTCGAGATCGCTTTCGCCTTGGCGAACAAAAAGGGTATCAGCAGTTGGGGATGGTATTTGGCCGGAGGTATTATCGACTTGATCTTAGGTATATTCTTGATGGCAAGCCCGGGACTTAGCATGGAGGTGCTTCCGTTTGTCTTGGCATTCTGGCTTATGTTCAGAGGCTTCTCGGCAACCGGTTACTCGATGGACCTGAAACGATACGGTACACGGAACTGGGGTTGGTACATGGTCTTCGGTATCTTGGCTATCCTTTGCTCCATCGGTGTTATCTGGCAACCCGCCCTAGGGGCCTTCACGTTGGTTTACATGATCGCTTACGCCTTATTAATAATAGGTATATTCCGTGTCATGCTATCCTTCGAACTGAAAAGCTTGCATAAACGGAATAAGGAAGCACAAGCGGAATAAGTCTGATTCAAGGATTAATTGGTCTATTTTTAAATTAAGAAGTGAATCAACAGCACTTTTACTACTTTTGTGTTCGATCATTAATAAAATAACGGATGAACGCAAACTTACCACAATTAGATTTGCCCCGGGATTATGTCGTAGGAAACGACATTACCGAGGCAATCTTAAACTTTTACAAGCAGACTTGCCGGTTAAAAGCAGGTATTTTCGCTTTATGCGTTGAAGGAAATTTAAGGGCATCCATCAACTTGACAGAGTACACTTTGAAACCGAATGATTTCATCACCTTGATGCCGGGAAGCATTATTCAGTTCTGTGAGCAGAAAGAGAGTTTCCGCCTTTCCTTTATAGGATTCTCATCCGAGTTCATGGACTGCGTGAACATGATAAAGTCTACGATGAGCGCCTTACCTACTATCTACGAGAATCCGATCATATCACTGAGTGAGGACCGGGCGGACTTCATTAACGATTATTTCCATTTGCTAGAGCGGGTACAAGCGAAAGAGAAATCCATAAACAGGGAGATGGTGAAACATATCCTGCTTACCATGATCCATGGGATCAGCGATTTATATCAAGGGAAATCATGGCCTAACAAGATAACGACCCGTAGCGACGAGATCCACAAGAAATTCATCCAACTGGTGATGAAGAATTATACCTCAAAGCGGCAAACAGCTTTTTATGCCAGCCAACTAAGTATTTCTCCCCAGCACCTCTGCATGATCATCAAGCAAAAGACCGGACGTTCCGTATCCGATATCATAGCCGATATGATAATCATGGACGCAAAATCGCAATTGATGGCTACGGACTTGACTATCCAAGAGATATCTTACTCCTTGAACTTCCCGAATGTATCCTTTTTCGGTAAGTACTTTAAACGGTACGTAGGCGTATCTCCACAGAAGTTCAGAAACAGTTAAGATAAAATTTAAATGTAACAGAAAAAAAATATCACTTTTTGCTTGTAGTTTCCAAAAAAGCGTTACTTTTGCTGCGTATTTAAAAACAAACAGACAATGAATCGATTTAGCTTTACATATTACTTTTATTACTTTTACTTTAGCAGAGTAAAGGCAGGAGTTTGTATGTAAAGCGTTGATGATTGAATATAAATATCAATAAAATATAAAGTCCTGCCGGTTCCGGTGGGACTTTTTTTGTTTGTAACAGTTTAGAGTAAAAATAGAGAAACAAGATGAAAAAGAAAGTAGCAATACAGGGAATAGCCGGTTCGTATCACGACATCGCCGCCCGTAATTATCATGAAGGTGAGGAAATAGAGATTATTCCTTGTAATACTTTTCGAGATGTAATCACGACAATCAAGAAAGATCCGGCGATCCTCGGTATGATGGCTATCGAAAACACGATAGCGGGAAGTCTTTTGCAAAATCATGAGTTGATCCGTGAAAGTGGACTGAGCGTGACAGGTGAGTACAAACTACGTATCTCCCATTCCTTAGTAGCGCTTCCGGGAACCTCGATACACGAGGTAACAGAGGTCAACTCCCATCCGATAGCGTTGATGCAATGTACCGATTTCCTCGATACTCTGCCCAACGCCAAGGTGGTAGAGAAAGAGGATACCGCCATGAGTGCCCGGTGGATCTCGGAAAACCAACTGAAAGGACATGCGGCGATATGCGGGAAACTGGCTGCCCAGATCTACAAGATGGAAGTCCTTGCCGAGGGGATCGAAACTAACAAACGGAATTTCACCCGCTTCCTCGCTATAGCGGACCGCTGGACGGCGGATGAGATGCTTCGAGGAACCGATAAAAACAAATCCTCTCTCGTATTCGCTCTTCCCCACACCTCCGGCAGCCTTTCCAAAGTCCTCTCCGTTCTCTCTTTTTACGACATGAATCTTTCTAAAATACAGTCCTTGCCTATTATCGGGCGTGAATGGGAATACTTGTTCTACATCGACCTTACTTTCACGGATTTTACCCGTTACAAACAAGCATTGGACGCTATCAGACCGTTAACAAAAGACTTAAAAATATTAGGCGAATATGCAGAAGGAAGACAAAGTGTGTAACATTACACCCGCTAACCGTGTAGGTAGCGTACAGGAATACTACTTCTCCAAGAAACTGAAGGAAGTAGCCGAGATGAACGCCGCAGGCAAGAACGTCATTAACCTTGGCGTAGGCAGCCCCGACCTTCCACCTTCGGAACAGACCATCGAGACGTTGTGTGAACATGCCCGCAGAGCGAACGAGCACGGTTATCAGCCGTACGTAGGCATACCGGAACTGCGTAAGGGATTCGCCGACTGGTACAAGACGTGGTACGACGTAGACTTGGACCCGAAAACAGAGATCCAGCCGCTCATCGGCTCCAAAGAAGGTATCTTGCATATCTCGCTGGCATTCTTGAATCCGGGGGATGGCGTACTGGTTCCGAACCCGGGATATCCGACATATAGTTCCGTCAGCAAGCTGGTAGAGGCCCGTTTGATCCCTTACGAGCTGAAAGAGGAACTGGGATGGCAACCGGATTTCGAGGAACTGGAGAAAATGGATCTCTCCAACGTAAAGCTGATGTGGACCAATTACCCGAATATGCCCACAGGGGCGAACGCTAGCGTAGAGCTATACGAGAAACTGGTGGCCTTCGGCCGGAAGCACGGTATTATTATATGTAATGATAACCCCTATAGCTTCATCTTGAACGAGCATCCGCTAAGTATCTTAAGCATACCGGGAGCCAAAGAGATCTGCATCGAGATGAACTCCATGAGTAAGGCTCATAATATGCCGGGTTGGCGTATGGCGATGCTGGCTTCCAACGCCCAATTCGTCCAATGGATACTGAAGGTAAAAAGCAATATCGACTCCGGGCAGTTCAAGCCGATGCAATATGCGGCGGTAGAAGCCCTGAGCGCAAAGAAAGAATGGTACGATAACATGAATCGTGTCTACCGTAGCCGCCGGGACCTTGCCGGACAAATCATGCGTACCTTGGGATGCGAGTACGACGAGAACCAAGTAGGTATGTTCCTTTGGGGACGTATCCCCGACTCCGCCGAGAGCGGCGAGGCAATCGCCAACAAGGTGCTATACGAGGCAAACGTATTCCTTACGCCGGGATTTATCTTCGGTAGCCGTGGCGAGCGTTATATCCGTATCTCCCTTTGCTGCAAGAACGAGACTTTAGAAGAAGCCTTGAAGAGAATTGAGAATTTATAACTGAAAATTGAAAATTAAAATATAGATCACAAAGATGGAAATGAAGATTGAACCGTTAGCATTACCGGGAGTTGATACACAACGTCCTATCGTAATCGCAGGCCCTTGTAGCGCCGAGACAGAAGAGCAAGTGTTAGAAACAGCCCAAGGATTAGCCTCCAGAGGCGTTAAGATATTCCGTGCGGGTATTTGGAAGCCTCGTACGAAACCGGGTGGATTCGAGGGGATCGGAGCCGAGGGATTGGCTTGGTTGAAGAAAGTGAAAAAAGAGACCGGCATGTTGGTATCTACCGAGGTAGCGACTAAAGATCATGTATTCGAGGCATTGAAAGCCGGTATCGATATCCTTTGGATCGGAGCACGTACGACGGTAAATCCATTCGCTGTCCAAGAGATCGCCGACGCGTTAAAAGGGGTTGATGTACCTGTATTGATCAAGAACCCGGTTAACCCGGACTTGGAGTTGTGGATCGGAGCGTTCGAGCGTTTGTACGGAGCGGGCATTCATCGTTTGGGTGCTATCCATAGAGGTTTCAGCTCATACGACAAGAAGATCTACCGTAACCTTCCGTTGTGGCATATTCCTATCGAGCTTCGTCGCCGTATGCCGGACCTGCCTATTTTCTGTGATCCTAGTCACATTGGTGGTAAGCGTGAGTTGGTAGCCCCACTTTGCCAGCAAGCGATGGACTTGAGTTTCGACGGATTGATCGTAGAGTCTCATTGTAACCCGGATTGTGCTTGGAGCGACGCTTCCCAGCAAATCACCCCGGATGTATTGGATTACGTATTGAACCTATTGGTGATCCGTGACGTAAACCAGACTACCGAGAACCTGACCGCTCTTCGCCGCCAGATCGATGGTATCGACGAGCAATTATTGGAGCTTTTGGCTAAACGTATGCGTATCTCCAAGGAGATCGGCGTTTATAAGAAAGAGCACAATATGCCGATCTTACAGTCTCCCCGCTACAGCGAGATCTTAGAGAAGCGCTCCAGCATGGGTGAACAAATGGACTTGAGCCCGGACTTTGTAAAGGAGATCTTGAAGGAGATCCATGAGGAATCCGTGCGCCAGCAAATGATTATCATGAACGAACAATAATTTATAAGATGAAAATATTGATTTTAGGCGCAGGAAAGATGGGTTCTTTCTTTACCGACCTGCTTAGTTTTGATCATGAGGTAGCCGTATTGGAGAAAGATCCGAAACGTATGCGTTTTATCTATAATGCCCTTCGCCTACAAAAACCGGAAGAGGTTAAGGATTTTAATCCCGAGTTGGTCATCAACTGCGTAACGTTAAGTTACACGATAGAGGCTTTCAAGGCCGTGATGCCTTACTTGCAACCGTATTGCATTATTTCCGATATCGCTTCCGTGAAGACTTATTTGAAGGAGTTTTATGAGACATGCGGTTTCCCGTATGTCTCCACTCACCCGATGTTCGGACCTACATTCGCTAATCTGGGACAACTGGAGAAAGAGAATACGATTATTATCTCCGAGGGCGATCATCTGGGCAAGATCTTCTTCAAGGATATTTATTCCAGCCTCCGCCTGCATATCTGCGAATACACGTTCGAGGAGCACGATAAAGTGGTAGCCTACTCACTAGGTATCCCTTTCGCCTCCACTATGGTATTTGCCGCTACGATGAAGCATCAGGACGCTCCGGGTACCACTTTCAAACGCCATATGAAAATCGCCCGCGGCCTTCTGTCCGAGGACGATTTTCTATTGACCGAGATCCTTTTCAACCCCCGTACCCCTCGCCAAATCGAGCGGATACAGGAAGAATTGCATATCCTGCAAGAAATCATCAAGGATAAGGATTCCGAGAAGATGAAAGAGTATCTGACGAAGATACGGAAGAATATCGAATAAGAAATTAAGAGGGTTGTGCTGATTAATTTTTCAGCACGGCCTCTTTTAAAAGTTCTCTCCTTACCAACATAAAGGAGATAAATAACGTACACAACTCCGCCACCGGTACATTATACCAAATACTTTGGATGCCGAATAAAGAAGGATAAACGATAATACCAAAGGTTACGAATACCAAGCTACGCAGCATAGAGATAACAACCGACAGCTTAGCGTTGCCGATAGCCGTGAAATAACTGGAGGCCAATATATTCAGCCCACTCATCAAGAAGGTGAAGCAATAAATCGTTATGCCGTAATTAGCGATCGCCAAAGCGTCCAAAGCCTCTCCTCCCTTAAAGAAAAAGGACGTGATCTGTTGCCCGAAAAAGAATAAGATGGCGAATAACGTTATACCTATCATAAAATTAACACGCCCTGCTAATCTCAGCACTTTCTCGATCCGGTCCAATCTTCCCGCCCCGAAATTATAACTGATAATCGGTATAATTCCATCGGATATCCCTAAAAATACCGTGGTGGCGATAAACAGGATATAGTTAATCGCCGTAAAGGCGGCGACTCCATCCTCTCCTAAATATCGCATCATCGTTATATTGAACAAAAAAATCGTGATTCCGGCTGATAGCTCGGATATTCCTTCCGAAGAGCCATTGTATAACGCATTCCAGACCAAAGGCCAACGGAAACGTCCTCTTTGTACCGCTACGACTTGCCCTCGCTGGAACATCCGGGGAATATTGAACAGCGCTCCCAAGGTAAAGGCCAAGCCTGTAGCCAATCCCGCCCCCTTAATCCCTAAACCCATTACCGGGATAAACAAAAGATCCAGACCGATATTAATCAACACCGTACTTCCCATTACGATCATGGCATAAAGCGGATGCCCCATCGCCTTAATCATATAATCTCCTAAGAACATCAATGATAATAAAGGGAAAAACGGGACAAGGGAACGAATATAGTCCACGGCTCCCGTAACCAATACGTCATTCGCACCTAACATACGGGCGATATCTCCGGCGAATATATAAATCAACCCGCTAATCAAAACGGATATTCCTCCAAGAAACAAGAACGAAGTAGTTATAGCGTTATTCGCCTCTTGCCGATCCGAACGTCCGAGGTTTATACCGATCAAGGTCTGACACCCTACTCCTATCACGATAGACAAAGCCGTCATCAAACTATAGCAAGGTAAGATCAGATTCACGCTGGCCAAAGCGTTCGCCCCGACAAACCGCCCTAATATCACACCATCGATCACCGACTGAATCCCGAGGAATAATAGGCCGGCTACTCCCGGTATCGTATATTTCAGAAATAGTCTTGAAATCTTTTGGGTTAGTAAACCACGCTCCAACTCTTGGCGATGGATCGCCTTTTCTCCACTCATTTTCATATTATCCACTTCACGTTTTTAACGACGCGAAGGTATGGCTATTGAAAACAAGAAAAATTACCCTATGATAAATAATGACTTTTCCCTATTTTTTTACGGAAGCACGGATACGGCTCAATGACTGTGGAGTTATCTGTAAATAGGAGGCGATATGTTTCAAGGGTAGTTTCAAGATCAAGTCCGGACGGGTTTTCAGCAATGACTCATATTGTTCACGAGCTTCCATCCAGCTATCGTTTATAAAATAGTTCTCATATTCCCGAAGATAGTAATCTTGTATTTTCAACCCCCAATTGGCCAACTCAAGGGAGCTCCGGCATAGGTAATCCAATTTCGTTTTCGGTATTCTCAATAATGTCGTATTCTCCACCATTTGAACATTATAGGCGGAGATATCCCGATAAACAAAATTGATCACCTCGCTATCTGAGGCGAACCATAACGAGATATCTTTCCCCTCACGCTCCACGAAAGCCCGGACCAATCCGGTTTTCACGAACCAAACAAACGGATCTCTTTCTCCCTCCCGGATCGATAATTCTCCCTTAGCAAAAGAAACCTCTTTCATTTCTTCCAACAGCTGCCCCACGATCTCATCTGATAAAGGAGACACCTGCCTTAATTGTTCTACGAACTGATCCATAATCATTCATTTATCTTATAACCGTAAAGATATAAAAAAAGTACGATCCCAAAAACAAAGATAATTTTGAAGGTTTGCGGATTCCAGTGATTTTACGTAATTTTGCACCGCTAAATCTAAGAAGAGGTATGAGCTGTAAATTCGAATATTATTTTTTTACGACTAAAAGCATCTTGTTCGTCCATTGGACTACGAGAGGTTCTACTGTATCCGCACCCTATTCCTTCTAATTTATCTTTACATTTTCATTTAGAACAACTCTATCGTATATCCGGCATATACGATCAAGGATTTTTACACCATCATTAATAACAGAACAATACATATGTACAATAGAATAGCGGGTTACAAACAATATTATAAATCCTTAGTAATGCTAGGGGTACCTATCATCATTGGACAATTGGGGGCTATCATCACCGGATTGGCAGACACCATCATGGTGGGACAACACAGTACGGAGGAACTAGCGGCGGCATCGTTCGTCAATAATGTAATAAACGCATTTATCATAATGGGAACCGGATTCTCCTATAATCTTACCCCGCTGATCGGACAGAATTTAGCGATGAATAAAAAGATCGTGATCGGAGGCTGGCTCAAAAACAGTCTGGTTGCCAATATGACTACCACCTTATTATTGATAGCCGTCTTACTGGGGATTTACCTAAACCTAGACTCTTTAGGCCAACCCGAAGAACTCTTGCCATTGATAAGACCTTATTTCGCAGTCTCATTAGTCTCGATCCTATTCGTAATGCTTTATAATTCATTCCGTCAATTCGTGGAAGGCATAGCCAACCCATCCATATCCATGTGGGTCCTATTGACAGGGAATCTGCTGAATATCATCGGCAACTATATCCTCATTTACGGAAAATGCGGAATGCCGGAACTCGGACTGCTCGGGGCAGGTATAAGCACCTTTATCTCGCGTATCATCATGCTATTGCTTTTCATCGCCGTATTCATGCTGCGAACCGACTATAAGCCTTACCGGAAAGGTTTCACCCATATTCGTATCAATAAGCAGAGTTGGAGAAGGCTGAATTCCATAGGCTGGCCGATCAGTCTACAACAAGGCTTGGAAGCGGGAACATTCTGCGTCACCGCCATCATGGTGGGTTGGCTGGGTAGCCTTGAGCTTGCCGCCCATCAAATAGCCATTACCATATCAACGATCAGTTTTACCATCTATTTAGGTCTTGGAGCCGCCGTAGCGATTCGTACCAGTTATTATAAAGGGGCGAACGACTGGTATATGGTGCGTAAGATCACCATTGCCGGGCTTCATCTAGGGCTTATTGTCGTTTGTATTGTCTGCACCTCCTTATTCATGACCCAATCCTGGCTTGGATTAATATTTACGGATAATCTTCATGTCAACGCAATCGTGAAGACACTACTCCCCATATTGATGCTCTATCAAATAGGAGACAGCGCACAAATCATTTTAGCGAACTCCTTACGAGGGCTAGCCGACGTGAAAGCGATTATGTGGATCTCGTTTCTCGCTTATTTCATCATAGCCATACCTGCCGGATATCTATTGGGATTCACGTTCCATTGGGGTATCGCCGGGATTTGGATGGCTTACCCATTAGGCTTCTTATGCTCCGTATGCCTGCTGGGATACCGGGCGAAAATGCAGGTAAAATCGCATCTCGCCTAATCCGATCAAGCCTTACGATTGATCCGGGAGAAACTAATAACCGCCCCGATCAAGGCCAACACACTTCCCAGCCATAACGCCGCGGGCATGCTATGGCCGGGAAATAACTTAAACATCAAGGCTACCAGCGAAGCCCCGCAAGTTTGTCCCAGCAAACGGGCCGTACCCAACATACCACTAGCCCCTCCACTCCTACTTTCCGGAGCGGCCCCGATCATGAGGCTATTGTTAGGAGTCTGGAACAACCCGAAGCCACAACCACAAAGCGCCATGCGCCAGATAATATCCAGATCAGAAGGATGCGCCGGTAATTCCGCCAACGAGAACAACCCTCCCGAGAAGATAATCAACCCGATACCACTCAAGACCCCGGCATTCATTTTCTCCGACAAGATCCCGGCCAAAGGGGCGCACACCATTGTCGCCAAAGGCCAAGGAGTCAATAATAAGCCGGTCGCCACCTCATCGCGTCCCAGTACCCGCTGCAAGAAAAACGGGAAAGAGACCATAGCCAGCATCTGAGCGATGAAAGAAAACACAGACGTAATGATAGAAAGGGTAAAAAGAGGAATACGCAGCAAGTCTATCGGCAATAATGGATAGGCCTGCCGTTCCTCTCTCCGGACATAGAAATACCCACAGAACAATACGATAACAATCGCCGCTATTATCAATGAGATATGTACATCATGCGTGAACGCCTCGATAATCGCTATCACCAAACCGAATGTCAGCGCATTCATGAGTGCCGCCGTAACATCAAACTTACGTCCGACAGCCTTCACCGGATTTTGCGGCAAGAACTTAAAGCTCAATATCAAAGCGGTAATACCTATCGGGATATTTATAGCGAACAACCAAGGCCAGTTCCCCACGGACAATATACCGGCGGCTATCGTAGGACCAGCGGCGGCCGATACGGATACCACCAAGGCATTAATCCCCATACCTCGCCCCAAAAAACGTTTGGGATAAATAATACGGATCAAGGCCGTATTCACGCTCGCTATGGCAGCGGCGCCAAAACCTTGTAGCGTACGGGCGATAATCAGCGTAAACAAGGAATCGGATAAAGCGCAGGCCAAAGAGGTACAGCTAAATAACAGCAACCCGATCGTATACACCTTCCGATACCCCCAGATCTCTCCCATCGACGATAACGACAGCAAAGAAATCGTGATCGCCAACTGATAAGCGTTCACCACCCATATAGAAGCAGACGGACTCGTATGGAGATCGCCGGCAATCGTAGGTAAAGCCACGTTTGCGATCGCCCCATCCAACACCGACACGGTAACACCAAGCCCAATCGCTAGGATCGCCCAATAACGGCTAGGGATTGGCAAGCCATCCGGGATATTCCCTCCCGTCTGACCATTTATATTCGTTATTTCTTTATCCATACGGTATATGAAACAGAAATAGGGTGTATCTGGTTTAGGAAGTATCGACCAGATCGAGTATCTTTGCCCGTATAAATGGACATGACATGGCAAAACAAGGCACTATACTAGTTGTGGATGATAATAAAGGTATCCTGACCGCCGTACAAATGCTGTTAGGAACTTGCTTCGAGAAGGTTATCACCATCTCTACCCCGAACAAGATAAAAAACACGCTGCACGACGAGAACGTGGATGTCGTATTGCTCGACATGAATTTCAGCGCCGGTATAAACAGCGGCAACGAGGGGCTGTTCTGGCTCTCCGAGATCAAGAAGGCTTATCCCTCGATACAAGTCGTTCTCTTTACCGCCTACGCCGACATCGATCTGGCGGTACGAGGAATCAAGGAAGGAGCCACCGATTTCGTGGTAAAGCCTTGGGACAACGCTAAATTATTGGAAACCTTGCAAGCCGCTTATCAAATCCGCTCGGCCAATCATAAAGGCGGTGTCGGCAACAAGCAGTTGGTATCCAAGGAAAGCGGTATGTTCTGGGGAGACAGCAATGCCATGCAGCAACTACGGATGCTGATAGAGAAAGTAGCCAAGACAGACGCCAATCTATTAATCACGGGAGAGAACGGAACCGGTAAGGAAATGCTGGCCCGGGAAATACACCTGCTATCCCCCCGCAAGGATGAAGCCATGGTACCGGTGGATATGGGCGCGATCACGGAGACGCTGTTCGAGAGCGAGTTATTCGGCCACGTAAAAGGGGCCTTCACCGACGCCCGGACGGATCGCCCCGGTAAGTTCGAGGTAGCGAACAACGGAAGCTTGTTCCTCGACGAGATCGGGAACCTATCTTATCATTTGCAAGCCAAATTATTGACCGCCTTGCAACGCCGGAGCATCGTACGGGTAGGTAGCAATACCCCGATCCCCATCAATATCCGCTTGATCTGCGCCACGAACCGGGACTTGCAGGAGATGGTACAGAAAGAGCAATTCCGCGAGGACTTGCTGTATCGTATCAATACGATACACGTAGAGATCCCGCCCTTGAGGGAGCGGCCGGAGGATATCGTACCGCTTACCGAGATATTCATCACGAAATATACCAATATTTACGGTAAAAAGCCCATGGCCCTCACCGACGACGCCAAGGAAAAGCTGAAAGCCCAACCTTGGCTGGGTAATATCCGCGAACTGGAACATACCGTGGAGAAAGCGATTATCATCGCCGATGGTGATACTTTAGATGGTAGCAATTTCGATTTCCCTCGTAAGCGGGAGGCGCCCGTCAAGAATGACATCACTACGCTCGAGGAAATGGAGTATACTATGATCAAGGCCGCCATGGATAAATTCGGCGGTAATCTCTCGCTCGTGGCGAACCAGTTGGGTATCTCACGGCAAACGCTTTACAATAAGATCAAGCGGTATGAACTTTAAAGGCATTTATTACAGCCTCACCTTCCGCCTCGCCCTCGCTATCGGGCTGACGGCGGCACTCACCTACCAGGCCTTGGAGAAAGAATGGGGATGGTTCCTGTTCTTAGGCATCGGATGGCTGGCTGCCTTGCGGGGCATCAGCCTTTTGTTCAAGCGGAATGCGCAAAAGGTAGCCTTCATGTTCGACGCGATCGACAATAGCGATTACGCTTTCAAATACGCTACCCGTGGGCGCTCCTCCAACGACAAGCTGGTTAGCGAGTCCTTAAACCGCATCACCCAAATACTTTTTCAAGCGAAAGCCGAGGCGATCCAGAAAGAGAAATATTACGAGTTGATCATGAACCAAGTGAATACGGGTATCATCGTAGAAGATGATAAGGGCAATATTTTCCAGACCAACAACGAGGCCTTGCGACTGCTGGGATTGACGGTCTTTACCCATGCCCGCCAGCTCGGACGTATCGACGAGAATCTAGAGCGCCTCATCAGCGACGTTCGTCCCGGCGAGAAACATCAGATCTCTTTTATCAACGAGCGGGGCACGGTACATCTCTCGGTCCGTGTCTCCGAGATGACGCTCCAAGAGAAACACGTCCGCATCATCGCAATCAATGATATCAACAGCGAGCTGGACGATAAGGAGATCGAGTCATGGATACGGCTGACACGGGTCTTGACCCATGAGATCATGAACTCCGTCACCCCTATCACCTCCTTGAGCGACACCTTGCTTTCCCTCCACCAGAATGTCGACGAGGAGATACGGGGCGGCTTGGAGGTAATCAGCTCTACCGGAAAGAGCTTGATCGCGTTCGTCGAGTCGTACCGTAAGTTTACGCATATACCGACGCCTCAGCCCTCTTTATTCTACGTCAATAAGTTCGCCGAACGGCTCACGCGGTTGGCCCGCCACCACAATAACTACCCGAACATAACCATTCGTATCGACGTGGAACCGGAGGACTTGATCGTCTACGCCGACGAGAACCTGATCACGCAAGTAGTCTTGAACCTCTTGAAGAACGCCATGCAAGCGATCGGGCACGAGCAAGAAAACGGGCTTATCTTGTTCAAGGCGTATTGCGACCCCAACGAGGCCGTTATCCTAGAAGTGACGAACAACGGCCCCATCATCCCCCCCGAGGAAGCCGAGCATATATTCGTGCCGTTCTTCACCACGAAAGAAGGTGGAAGCGGTATCGGGCTGTCCATCTCACGACAGATCATGCGCCTGTCCGGCGGCAGCATCGCGTTGAGAAGCAATCCGGCCCAACGGCAGACTACCTTCGTGTTGACATTCCCGTAGCTCGTTTACCGTATCCGCATAAACGCGGACACGCGGCCGGGCGGATACGCGGACACACAAGCCCGGATACACGGGCGCGACCGTACGGGTACACCCGCGTATCCGTACAGCTACCCATCCGTATCCGAGTAGCTACATCTTTGTAGCCGTACGGATACGGACGGACAGCCGGGCAGCTACAAGAGGACAGCCGTACGGATACCCGCCATCGGCCGTACGAACGTATTTCCGGCCACCGTTGGGTAACAACGAAACTATTCGTATCTTTACGCTGTTTTTTAATTTAAAAGTATCTATACAAACATGAACTTACTAGACAAACTGAAGATCAACCACCGCCCCCGCTCCGGGGCATTGGATTTGCTAAAATATATCGGCCCCGGATTACTTGTCACCGTAGGCTTTATCGATCCCGGAAACTGGGCGACGAATCTCGCGGCAGGCTCCGAGTTCGGCTACGCCCTCCTGTGGGTCGTCACCTTCTCGTCCGTCATGCTGATCATTATCCAGCACAACGTAGCCCACCTCGGTATCGTGACCGGCCTCTGCCTCTCGGAGGCGACCAACAAATACATGCCGCGCGTGCTAAGCCGCCCGATCCTAGGATCGGCCATGCTCGCCAGCATATCCACCTCCCTCGCCGAGATACTCGGTGGAGCCATCGCCCTCCGGATGTTGTTCGGTATGCCGATCAAGGCGGGAGCGGTGATCGTCACCATCGTATGCCTCGCCATGCTATTTAGTAATACATATAGTAAGACCGAACGCTGGATCATCACGTTCGTGTCCATTATCGGGCTCTCGTTCCTATACGAGCTGGCGTTGGTCGACGTAGACTGGGGGCAGGCCGTGGTAGGCTGGGTGAAACCCACCTTCCCCGAGAACTCCATGCTGATCATCATGAGCGTACTGGGAGCCGTCGTGATGCCTCACAACCTATTCCTGCACTCGGAGGTGATACAGAGCCGGGAATGGAACCTAGAAGACGAGTCGGTCATCAAGAAACAACTGAAGTACGAGTTCTACGACACGCTCCTGTCCATGGTGATCGGCTGGGCGATCAACTCGGCGATGATCATCTTGGCCGCCTCTACCTTCTTCAAGCAAAACATCGCCGTAGACGAGCTGGACCAAGCGCAACAGTTATTGGTACCCCTCGTAGGAAATAACGCCGGGGTGATTTTCGCCGCCGCCCTATTACTGGCAGGTATCTCCTCGACCATCACATCCGGTATCGCCGGGGCTTCCATCTTCGCCGGATTCTATGGCGAGGCGTACAATCATACCGACCTCCACTCCAAGCTGGGAGTCCTGCTATCGTTCGTCCCCGCCTTGGCCATCATATTCCTGATCGGCGATCCGTTCAAGGGATTGATCCTGTCGCAGATGTTGTTGAGCGTGCAATTGCCGATCACGGTCTTCACGCAAGTGTACCTCACTTCCAGCAAGAAGGTCATGGGTGTCTACGCGAACAGCCGCTCTACGACCATCATCCTCTTGCTGTTGGGAACGATGGTAACCGTCCTAAATATAGCCCTGCTCATCAGCCTATTTTAAAAAGAAATCGCTACCTTTGCCCCATTCGAAGAAAAACTATCAATTTTTAAGTATGAGCGATATCAATACAAACGAAGAAGAAGGCAAGAAGAACCTGAATTTCATTGAGGCAGCCGTAGAGAAAGATTTAGCGGAAGGCAAGAACGGAGGACGTGTACAAACCCGTTTCCCGCCCGAGCCCAACGGATACCTTCACATCGGCCACGCGAAGGCCATTTGCCTAGATTTCGGCATCGCTGAACGCCATGGCGGTATCTGCAACCTCCGTTTCGACGACACGAACCCGACGAAGGAGGATGAGGAATACGTGGAGGCGATCAAGGAGGATATCCAATGGCTGGGATATCAGTGGGGAAATATTTATTACGCGTCCGACTACTTCCAGCAATTGTGGGATTTCGCGATCCGCCTCATTGAGGAAGGTAAAGCATATATTGACGAGCAGACATCCGAACAAATAGCCCAGCAAAAGGGCACGCCTACACAACCGGGCATCGAGAGCCCGTATCGCAACCGTCCGATCGAGGAAAGCCTAGCTCTCTTCAAGAAGATGAACACGGGTGAGATAGCGGAAGGTGCCATGGTACTTCGCGCGAAGATCGACATGGCAAACCCGAACATGCACTTCCGCGATCCGATCATCTATCGGGTGGTTAACCATCCGCACCATCGTACGGGCACGACGTGGAAAGCGTATCCGATGTACGACTTCGCCCACGGACAGAGCGATTTCTTCGAGGGCGTGACGCATTCCTTGTGTACCTTGGAGTTTGTCGTACACCGTCCTCTGTATGATTTGTTTATCGACTGGCTGAAGGAAGGCGAGGACTTGAACGACAACCGCCCCCGACAGACTGAGTTCAACAAATTGAACCTAAGCTACACGCTGATGAGCAAGCGTAACCTGCTTACATTGGTAAAAGAGAACTTGGTAAACGGCTGGGATGACCCCCGTATGCCGACCATCTGCGGTTTCCGCCGCCGGGGTTACTCTCCGGAGTCTATCCGTAAGTTCATCGACAAGATCGGTTATACGACTTACGACGCCCTGAACGAGTTCGCCTTGCTGGAAAGCGCCGTACGCGAGGATCTGAATGCCCGCGCCATCCGTGTATCCGCCGTGATCAATCCGGTGAAACTGATTATCACCAACTATCCGGAAGGACAGGTGGAGGAGCTGGAAGCGATCAACAACCCGGAAGATCCGGAAGCCGGCAGCCATACGATCGAGTTCAGCCGTGAGTTGTGGATGGAACGTGAGGATTTCATGGAAGACGCTCCCAAGAAATATTTCCGGATGACACCGGGACAGGAAGTTCGTCTGAAGAACGCCTATATCGTAAAATGTACGGGCTGTAAGAAAGACGAGAACGGTGAGATTACCGAGGTATATTGCGAATACGATCCGAATACCCGCAGCGGTATGCCGGACGCTAACCGTAAAGTAAAAGGTACCTTGCACTGGGTAAGCTGCGCCCATTGCCAAAAAGCGGAAGTACGCTTATACGACCGCCTTTGGAAAGTGGAGAACCCTAGAGACGAATTGGCCGCTATCCGGGAGGAGAAGAATTGCTCCCCGCTAGAGGCGATGAAGGAAATCATCAACCCGAACTCCTTGGAGATCCGGAAAAACTGTTACGTAGAGAAGTTCGTGGCTACCTTGCCCAAGCTTTCCTACCTTCAATTCCAGCGTATCGGCTATTTCAACATAGATAGCGAATCCACCCCCGACAACTTGGTATTCAACCGTACCGTAGGACTAAAGGACACGTGGAGCAAGATTAATAAATAAAGAATAGTAAATGAAAAAAGACGATATCTCACGCTTGTTACAACATTATCTTTCAGCGAAGGAAGAGGGTAAGGAGCCTTATTTCGACGCTGATCAAATCGATGAAATGTTGGACAGCTTTGAAGATTCGAACGATTATACTTACTTTGATGAAGTCTTAGCCCTCGGGCTAAAGCTTCATCCCGGTAATTCCGCCTTGCAAATCAAGAAAGGCAGGCAATTCGCGTATAACGAGGATTATGAGAGCGCTCTCGCTCTGCTCGAGAATATAGCGGAGACTGATAACCAAGATCTGGATATGTTAAAAATGGAATGCTATTGCTCGCTCAACCAATATCCCAAGGTTCTGGAGATCACGGAAGAGTTGATCACTAGGGATTGTGACTATTTGGAGGAAGTCTTCGAGTACATCTCCCCCATCCTGAATGATTTAGACATGAACAAAGAGGCCCGCGATTTCGTGGACCGTGGCTTGGCTTTATTTCCGGATAACTTGATCCTTAAGAATGAGCTTTGCTACATCCTCGAGACGGAAGGAGACGTTCCCCGGGCGATCGAGTTATGTAATGAGCTAATCGATAAGAATCCTTTCTCATACGAGTATTGGTTTACGCTGGGAAGGCTACATTCCATGGTTGGCGATTACGAGAAAGCGATCGAGGCTTTCGACTTCGCCTTGACGTGTGATGATTCCGATACGGAACTGAAAATATTGAAAGCGTACTGCCTGTATATGAACGAGAGCTATGAGAAGGCGATCGAGGAATATCAAGAAATCGAGGGTGATGAGGAGGTGATGCGCCGTATCTCTCCACTCATGGCGGAATGTTATATGAAGCTGGAGCAATATGAGAAGGCTTACCAACTGCTTTCCACGATCATAAACGATCCGGATATGGAGGATGGGCCGACCAATTATATCAATTATATCCGTTGTTGTACCGAGACTGAGCGTGACAACGAGGCTTCCATCATGTTATTCAAGGCGGCGCAATTGTATCCGAACAATGTCCGTCTCCTTTCTCTTTTAGCGCTTTGCTTGCTTGATAGCGGGAAAAAGGAGGAGGCTATCGCTATTACGAATAAGATATTCAAGATCATCGATAAGAAAAGTATCAATCCGGAAACTCAAGAAGAATGCAACAGCCTGCTTCATGCCGGACAATATTTGCTTTCTAAGGGAGATGTAGATAAGGCGATCTCTTATTACAAGAAAGTCCTTCAAATCAACCCGAAGACTCCAATGATTCATATCCATTTGGCTATGGCTTATCTGGATAACCGTGATATGGAAAATTTCATGGAGCATATCGGCCAAATATCCGGAGATGATCTTCTTTATTTGCTTCGTAAAGTGGGACCAGAAGTATTTGCGGACTTTACCATCGATTCCGATAAAGAGAAGAAACATATCCAACCCGAGGATCTGGTAAAAGAGTTTTTAAAGAATAAAGATAACAGTAATTAGACAATTAATAATGTAATATGCCTAACAAACGAAATCTCAAGGACTACGGTTTTTTAGTATTAAAAGGTATGGGTATGGGAGCGGCGGATGTCGTTCCCGGCGTGTCGGGAGGAACGATCGCCTTTATCGTAGGTATCTACGAGGAACTGATCGACTCTATCAAAAGTATTAACGGGACGACATTGAAACAATTATTCACGGGGAAAATAGCGGCCTTCTGGAAAGGGATCAACGCTAATTTCTTGCTTTCTATCGTGGGTGGTATTGGTATTAGTATATTCTCCCTAGCGAAGATCATTACGTATCTCTTGGTGTATCATCCGATCTTGGTATGGTCTTTTTTCTTTGGTTTGGTGCTGGCCTCTACTTGGTTCGTCTCTAAGGATATCAAGCAATGGAACTGGAAGACGATCTTGAGTTTTGTTGTCGGGGGAGTGATCGCTTTTTATATCACCGTGGCGACTCCCGCCGAGACTCCGAGTAATTTACTCTTTATCTTCCTCTGTGGGGCGATCGCTATTTGCGCCATGATCTTGCCGGGTATCTCGGGTAGCTTTATCTTAGTGTTGCTCGGAAAATACTTCTATATCATGGAGGCGGTCAAGACGTTTAACGTTCCCGTTATGTTGGTGTTTATAGCGGGTGCGGCTATTGGTATCACGACGTTCTCCCGCGTGTTGTCATTCGCCCTTCGTAAATTCCATGATATAACGATCGCCGTATTGGCCGGATTCATGTTGGGTTCGCTTAACAAGGTATGGCCTTGGAAAGAAACGATCGAGACCTATGTGGATAGCCATGGCATGACCAAGCCGTTGGTTGAGGCGAATATCGCTCCGAATCAGTTTGTTTGGGAGGCCGTCGGATTGATGATCTTAGGTTTCGGGATCGTATATTTCCTAGAAAAGCTCTCACAAAAAAGCGCTAAGGCGTAACCCAATATTACAATGGGCATTATAAGGTGATTAGAATGCCCATTGTAACCTTCTTTGAATGGGCATTGTAAAGAGCTTACGATGCCCATTGTTATTTACCTACATTTTATCATCGCACATCGTACTTTTCCAATAAGCGAAATCCTCTCCATACCAATTAAGTGATAAAGAAGCATCAAAAGTAACTATAACCGTACCCTGACCGCCGAGGCTTTAAATATCAGTAGAAAGACGCTATTCAACAAAATGAAACGTTATAATCTTGGCAACGAGTAATTTTTTACTAACTTTGATGCCTCAATAGAAATGTGTTACATTTAGATTTTAAATAAACAAGTATTATGGCGAAAATAAAAGGAGCTGTTGTTGTAAACACAGAGCGCTGCAAGGGATGTAACCTTTGTGTAGTAGCCTGCCCGTCGGATGTACTGGAGTTGCACCCACGAGAAGTAAACAACAAGGGGTATCACTATGTGTACATGAAGAACCCGGACGCATGCATCGGTTGCGCTAGTTGCGGGTTAGTTTGTCCGGACGGTTGTCTAACGATCTACAAAGTAAAAATATAAAGTTATATCAAGATATGGCAGAAGATATAAAATTAATGAAGGGTAACGAGGCCATCGCCCATGCGGCTATCCGCTATGGCGTGGACGGTTACTTCGGCTATCCGATCACTCCGCAGTCGGAGATATTGGAAACCCTTATGGCAGAGATGCCGTGGGAAAAGACTGGCATGGTAGTCTTACAAGCGGAGAGCGAGGTAGCCGCTATTAATATGGTATACGGCGGAGCCGGCTCCGGAAAGAAAGTGATGACCTCTTCTTCCAGTCCGGGCGTGAGCTTGAAACAAGAAGGTATTTCTTATATCGCAGGAGCGGAGCTTCCTTGTCTGATCGTGAACGTTATGCGTGGCGGTCCCGGATTAGGAACGATCCAGCCGAGTCAGGCTGATTATTTCCAGACCGTGAAAGGCGGTGGCCATGGCGATTACCGTTTGATTACCTTGGCACCCTCTTCCGTACAAGAGATGGCCGATTTCGTAGGCCTTGGTTTTGATCTGGCTTTCAAATACAATAACCCCGCTATTATCTTGGCAGACGGTATCATCGGACAGATGATGGAGAAAGTGGTTATGCCTCCCTATCATACCCGTCGTACCGAGGAAGAGATTATCACTCAATGTCCTTGGGCCGTACAAGGAAAGAAGGGCGGACGCAAAGGTAACGTCATCACTTCCTTGGAGCTAGACCCGGCGAAGATGGAAGAGAACAATATCCGTTTCCAAGCGAAATATCGCAAGATCGAGGAAAACGAGGTTCGTTACGAGGAGTTCCAATGTGAGGACGCTGATTATCTATTGATCGCGTTCGGTTCTTCCGCCCGTATTTGCCAGAAGGTAGTTGAGATCGCCCGTGCGGAAGGTATCAAGCTTGGCTTGTTACGCCCGATCACGTTATGGCCGTTCCCGACAAAAGTGATCGCCGCTTATGCGGATAAGGTAAAAGGTATGTTATCGGTTGAGTTGAACGCCGGACAGATGGTAGAGGACGTTCGCCTAGCCGTAAATGGTAAGGTGAAGGTAGAGCACTTTGGCCGATTGGGTGGAATCGTATTCACCCCGGATGAGGTATTGAACGCGCTGAAGGAAAAATTATTCTGATCCGTATGACACGAGGAAGTAAAGCTGACGAGATATTGACGCTGGTCTTTATGCTACTGGCCATAGCTGCCGTGGTATGTTACTTCGCTGTTAGCGATAAGACCGTATTCTTGTATTGCGGTGGAGCGGCGATCGTATTGCGGCTGGTGCAATATGTCCTAAGATATATACATTAATAATTAAAGATTATGGAACTCAACGATATAATTAAACCGGAAAATCTGGTGTATGAAAAGCCCAGATTGATGAATGAAAATCCCATGCACTACTGCCCCGGTTGCAGCCACGGTGTGATACATAAGCTAATCGCCGAGGTTATAGCCGATATGGGTCTGGAAGATAAGACAATCGGTATCTCCCCCGTGGGATGTGCCGTATTCGCATATAACTACTTGGATATCGATTGGATCGAGGCAGCCCACGGACGTGCGCCAGCCATCGCTTCCGCCGTTAAACGCTTGAATCCGGAGAAGATGGTATTCACGTATCAAGGAGATGGTGACTTGGCGGCTATCGGTACGGCCGAGACGATTCATGCAGCCAACCGTGGCGAGAATATCGTGATCGTATTCGTAAATAACGCGATCTATGGTATGACCGGCGGACAGATGGCTCCGACTACATTGGAAGGTATGCCCACAGCTACCTGTCCTTACGGACGTAACATCGCCTTGAACGGTTACCCGCTGAAGATCGGTGATTTATTAGCCCAATTGGAAGGAACTTGCTTGGTAACACGCCAAAGCGTACAGACGGCCGCGGCCGTACGGAAAGCGAAGAAGATGCTTCGTAAGGCTTTCGAGAACGCTATGGCCGGTAAGGGTACTTCTGTGGTAGAGTTCGTCTCCACTTGCTCATCCGGCTGGAAGATGACTCCGGAAAAAGCCAATAAATGGATGGAAGCGAACATGTTCCCCTTCTACCCGCTGGGCGACTTAAAGAATGTTGAATAAGTAATACGGTAAACGACAATGAAACAAGAAATAATTATAGCAGGCTTCGGTGGACAAGGTGTATTGTCTATGGGTAAGATCTTGGCCTATTCCGGTTTGATGGAAGGCAAGGAGGTTAGCTGGATGCCTTCATACGGACCTGAGCAACGTGGCGGTACGGCCAACGTAACCGTTATCTTGAGCGACGAGCGTATCAGCTCACCCGTATTGAATGAATATGATATCGCTATTATCTTGAACCAACCTTCCATGGATAAGTTCGAGAGCAAGGTGAAACCGGGTGGTATCTTGATTTACGATGGTTATGGCATCCATACGCCGGCGAAACGTACGGATATTAACGTATATCGGGTAGATGCCATGGACGCCGCTACCGAGATGAAGAACGAGAAGGCATTCAATATGTTGATCTTAGGCGGGTTACTTAATATCGTCCCGATGGTTCAATTGGAGAACGTCATGCTAGGATTGAAGAAATCCTTGCCCGAGCGTCACCATCATTTGTTGCCGATGAACGAGGCTGCCATTAAGAAAGGAATGGAGATTATACAGAAAATATAAGAAGCTCATTCATTGATGTGCCGATATGCCAATTAAGTTTTCTGATTGGCATATTGGCATATTTTATAATTGGCACATTATTTTTTGTTATATCTTTGCAACCCATGAAGTATTATCTATACATATTACTTTTTCTGATAGGAACGGCGGCTTCCGCGCATGCGCAAGGACGTTCCGGGAGCCGGGGAGGACGAGGTGGATTCTCGTTATCTAATTTATCATCCTCAAACAAGGAAATACCGGATAGCTTGCTGCAAACAGATAGCGCGGCGCTGAAATCAAAACGAATCATCGGTTATCGGCTCACGCCTCTTTTGGGAGAACGTTATATCGCTCCTATGGATACCAATCGATTAAATTTCGGGAATAGTACGTTGGTGGAAGCGAACTCATTGGCCGTAGGTTATCTGGCGAATGTGGGATCGCCGGCGCAAACCCGTATTTTTAACGAACGTAAGGAGGAACGTGATTTCATCTTCGCCGATGCCTATGATTATTATATCACGACCCCGACAAACGCTTATTTCTATGATACCAAAGTACCCTATACCCAAGTGACTTATACGACAGGAGGAGCTAGCCAGAATAAGATGGACCGACTGAAAGGGGTACTGACCATGAACTTTGGCAAGAAGATCAATGTCGGTGGCGAGATGGATTATATCTATAGCCGCGGATATTATAACTCCAACGGTAATAAATTATTAAGTTATCGTTTTTTCGGAAGTTATATCACCGACCGTTACGAGTTAAACGCTTATTTAAGTAATTTCAATTTCGTAAACTACGAGAACGGTGGACTTACAAATGACCAGTATATCACGAATCCCGATGACTTGGCCGAGAATCAAAGAAATATCGATAGTAAATCATACCCTGTCCGTTACACGGACACATGGAACCGTGTCCGTGGAAAACAATATTTCCTGACACAGAGATACAATCTCGGTTTTACCAAAGAATTGGAAGAAACCGATGAGGAAGGGAACATAAAAGAGGTATTCATTCCGGTTTCCAGTATCATCCATACCATCGATTACGAAGATAACCGCAGACGCTTTATCTCTAATGATGCCGGGATCGATACCTGCTACACTCATCTTTATGGTATGGACGCATCTTTGAATGACCAGACTTCCTCCTGGAATTTAAAGAATACTTTTGCGTTGGCCTTGCGGGAAGGTTTCCAAGATTGGGCTAAGTTTGGGCTGACCGCCTTCGTTACTTTCGAGAAACGCCGGTTTAGATTGGCATCCCAAGTTCCCGGACTGGATTACGGTCCGGATGGTCGTGGAAGCTCTGAGCCGAGTACATTAAATTTCCCTACTTCCGAGGTATATGATGAGTTTACGACCTACATCGGAGGCGAATTATCCAAACGCCGTGGTAGCCTTCTTACCTACAATGTCCGTGGAGAATTAGGACTTGCGGGAAGTGACGCCGGAGAGGTTCGAGTGAGCGGAGACTTACAGACCAAATTCAAGCTTTTCAAGAAAGACGCTACCATCAAGGCGGAAGGATATATCAAGAATATCACCCCGGCGTTTTACCAACGTCACCATCATGGGCGTTACTATTGGTGGGATCTATCATTGAAAAATGTGCAAAGGATTTACGCCGGAGCGAAAATCAACTTGGAATCCACCCGTACCCAGTTATCCGGAGGAGTGGAAAGTATCCAGAATTATGTATTCTTCAACGGCAAAGGTTTGCCGGAGCAAAGCAGTAAGAACATTCAAGTTGTCTCAGCCCGTATCAAGCAAGATATCATGTACCGTGCGTTCGGATGGGAGAATGAGGTGGCCTATCAGCTTTCTAGCGAGAAGTCTCAACTCCCGTTACCGGATATCAGCGCATACTCGAATATATATCTAGCGTTTAAGTTGGCGAAAGTATTAACCGTACAGATTGGCGCAAACGTATACTACAACACCGCTTATTACGCTCCTTATTACGAGCCGGCTACCCAGCAGTTCCAAGTACAGGAAGAAGACAAGAAAGTGAAGGTTGGCAATTATCCGTTGATCAACGCTTATGCGAATTTCCATTTGAAGCAAGCTCGCTTCTTCATCATGGCATACAATCTAGGCTCTAAGTTCGTTGACCCGAATTACTTCTCTCTTGCGCATTATCCGTTGGACCCGATGGTCTTGAAAATGGGCATCTCCGTGACTTTCAATAATTAATCGATTGCCATGAGATCTAAGAAGTTGCTTATCCTATACGCTTTTCTACTGATTGTCGCTGTAACGACAATGATACAGCTTTGGAGATTCAACCAACGTCCTCAAGAGATCGGACCTCGTGATTATCCGGAAATCAAGGAAGAAGGAATTCTCCGGATGATAACCGAATACAATCAATCCGGGTATTTCGTATCAGGCGATACAGTGCAAGGTTTTCAATACGAGCTTAGCCAAGCGATCGCTAAATTATCCGGATTGGAGGTTCAGACGCATTTGGAAATGAGTTTAGCGAAAAGTTTCGAGGAATTATCGGACAACAAATGCGACGTAATCGCAAGAAACATCCCCATCACCTCCGAGATGCGGGAAAACTACCTGTTCACCGAACCGATCGTTCTCAACAAGCAAGTCTTGGTACAACGTACGGCAGAGGCGAACAACGGACAAGCCCCTATCCGTAACCAATTGGATTTAGCCCAAAAGACTTTATACATACCGAAAGATTCCCCGGCCTTATTGCGTCTGCAAAATCTGGGACACGAGATAGGCGATACGATCTACGTGGTGGAAGATGAGTTATATTCTACCGAGCAGCTTATGATCATGGTAGCCAAAGGCGATATCGATTATGCCGTATGCGACCAACAAATCGCTCGCATGACCCAGAAAAACCTGCCGGAAGTCGATATCCTAACGGATGTCAGTTTTACCCAATTGCAATCGTGGGCGGTCCGTAAAGACTCCCCTGTCCTACTGGATAGCCTAAATAGTTGGCTCCAGCAAATCAAGAACAGTGGATTATACGACCAAATTTATAAGCGCTATTACAAATAGCGCTATTCGTGAGACGGCAAAATAAAGGAGAACTCTGAACCTACCCCTAATTCAGAAGTAACATGTATCGAACCTCCCATCTTAACAACTAATCCTTTGCAGATAGCCAGTCCTAATCCGATACCTTCCATATAGTCGTTTATTTTCACGAAACGACCGAAGACATCTTTCAATTTGTCCTTATCGATACCGATTCCCGTATCCCTTACGTAAAAACGTAATTGATTATCCGGTTGAATGGTATATCCCATCGTGATGCTACCTTCTTTCGTGTTCTTGATAGCGTTGTTCACCAAATTATTAATCAACTGCAACAGACGCATGCTATCCGTACCGAACATATGGTGGTCAGCCCCTTTCTCCAAAATCAACTTGACTCCTCCCGGAACCCGTAACTTGGCGGAAGCATAAATCGTATCCATCAATTCACTGACATCTAATTGCTCATATGTGATCTTTATCGCATCCGCCTCGATCTTCGAGATATCCAAGATATCATTAATCAATTGCATCAACAATTGGTTATTCATCTTGATCACATCGTAGTACGACATACGTTCCTCATCCGTATCAGCAAAAGCCATCAATTCAGAGAAGCCGGTAATCGCATTCAAAGGAGTCCGGATCTCATGGCTCATATCCGCCAGATATTTCGATTTCATCTTATCAGCGGCCTCGGCCTTCACCTTCGCCTCCTCAAGGCTTAATTCTTGATTCTTCCGTTCCTGAATATTCGTTGAACATCCAAGGATAACCGAAGGTCTTCCTTTCTCGTCCCGTTCATACACGGTAGCGAATACCTCTCTCCAAACATATTCCTTCTTGCCGGGAAATAGCATACGTGCCTCGATCCTTGCCTCAGAGATTTCCCCTCGGCAAAGACGGGTAAACATATTATGATAATGTTCTTGATCATCCGGATGCGCCCGGCTGATAAACTGCCCCCATGACACCTCTATCATATCTTCCGACATGGTATTCCAATCGTTCAAGGTCACAACGGAATCCTTGAAATTATGGGTACAGTCCGGATCGATGAAGATCGAGCATGTACGTATATCACTTATCCGCAATGCCATTTTCGTCAAGATCCGGGTTCTTCTCAAAGTATTCTCCGTAGCCAACTCGGAAGTTATATCTCTCCATAAAGCCAAGACAAGCGGCTTGCCATTATTTAGGGAAATAGGATATTTAGCGACCTCTATATCCCGGTAATCGCCGGAGGCCGATTTTACCTTGCCCTTGAATCTAGCGGTCAGTCCTGTCTTGATCACGTTCATATCGGTTTCCAGACGCTCCTCGGCAGTCATCAAGGCATTATAATTCACCTCGAAATCATCATGTCCCTCGATCTCCCGGGTTTCAATACCCGTTATTTCCTCCATAAAATGATTCCAATACAGGTAATTAAAATGGTTATCCCCATCTTTCACGAAAACCCCCAACGGTAACCGATCTAATATCGTATTGATCAGTTCTTGTAGATTTTTTTCTGTTTTCAGAGAAGATACATCGCACGTATAAACGATCACAAGCTCCTCATTAAAAAGGCTTGCTTGCGATAGATAATAATAGTTCTTTCCTTCAAAAGAGACCTCAAAAGAGAAATCCACTTTCACTTGCTCCTCGAAAACACGTTTAACCGCAGCTCTATAGATCTCATATTGATCGTAGTTCTTCCCGTCCGGGAACAACGCTTGAGGTTGCTTTCCGATACAGTTATTCGCTAAATAATGATAATAATCGTCTTTTGCAGAAATAACCTTGACAAGAGTAAGATTTCGATCTACTAATACAATCGTATCGGGACTCTTCTCCATGATCATCTCTAATCCAGACTGAACGTTACTTCCGCTTTCTAGACTATTCATATTAATTCTTTCGTTTTTGGGGTATAACTCGGGGATAAAGGTATTTATTTTTCTATTTATCACCAAAGAGAAACCTACCTATTGCATAATATTTCTAAATAATCTTTATCTTTACCGGGAATTTGAATGTAAAAAGATGAGATTTGATGAATTAGATTTGGAAGATGCCGTATTAGACGGGCTTTATGACATGAATTTTGACGAAACGACTCCAGTCCAAGAGTTAACGATTCCTGTCATTTTAGAAGGTAAAGACATCATCGCTTGCGCACAGACCGGAACCGGTAAAACGGCGGCGTATGTTTTGCCAGTTATTAATGAACTAAGCAAAGGTTGTCATCCGACAGACGCGGTGAATGCGGTCATTATGGCACCGACCCGGGAATTGGCTCAACAAATAGACCAACAAATTCAAGGATTCACTTATTTTATACCTTCCGTATCCGCAGTAGCCGTGTATGGAGGTACCGACGGAATCGCTTGGGAACAACAAAAGAGAGGTTTAGAGATGGGTGCGGATATCGTGATCGCTACCCCGGGACGTTTATTGTCCCATATTAAGTTAGGTACTGTAGATTTGTCTAAAGTGTCGTTCTTCGTCTTAGACGAGGCGGACCGCATGCTGGATATGGGTTTTTATGACGACATCATGCAGGTTCATAAACAGCTGCCCCCCTACTGCCAGACGATCATGTTCTCGGCTACCATGCCGCCTAAGATCCGGACGTTGGCTAAAACCATCCTAAAAGATCCGGAAGAAGTCAAGATCGCTATCTCACGCCCACCCGAATCTATCATGCAAACCGCATATATCTGCTACGATCCACAAAAGCTCAAGATTCTACAAGATCTCTTCACTCAAAGCCGCCCTCAACGAGTAATTATCTTCTCCTCTTCTAAAATGAAGGTGAAAGAATTAGCGTCTACCTTAAAAAGATTAAAGTTCAATGTAGCCGCCATGCACTCGGATCTAGAGCAATCCCAAAGGGAGGAGGTCATGAAAGAATTCAAGAGCGGACATATCGATATCCTTGTGGCTACGGATGTCGTAGCACGTGGAATTGATATCAATGACATCAAGTTGGTCGTGAACTTCGATATCCCGCATGATCCGGAGGATTACGTACACCGAATCGGACGTACGGCACGGGGTACGAACGGCGAAGGATTGGCGATTACTTTCGTATCGATCGACGAACAAGCACAATTCAAGCGCATAGAGGATTTCTTGGAAAAAGAGGTTTATAAGATACCGGTCAGCCCGGAATTCGGTGAAGTGCCCTTGTATGAGCCGGAAAAATACGGTATGAATAAAAGAGGCAGAGGACGGCCTCGTAAAAGTGAGGATAAAGGATCATCCTCGAGCCCACAAAAACGAAATATGGGACATCGTGGAAGGCCTAAAAAGGCGCAATAAAAGCACTATACTTTTTATTTGAAAAACACTATACTTTTGGAGCTAAAACAATATTGCTTTGAACTCAAAAGTATAGTGTTTTTTTATGGGATATTATCAACCGTTCATGGATGCCAAGAATTCCATATTATCAACGGTTTGTTCCATCCGTTGCTTAACAAATTCCATAGCCTCCATAGAGTTCATGTCTGATAGATATTTGCGTAAGACCCACATACGGTTCAACGTGCTCTCATCCTGCAATAAATCATCACGGCGAGTGCTGGAAGCCGTGATATCCACAGCCGGATAGATACGCTTATTGGATAATTTACGATCCAATTGTAACTCCATATTACCCGTACCCTTGAATTCCTCGAAGATCACGTCGTCCATCTTAGAGCCAGTCTCCGTAAGGGCGGTGGCTAGAATCGTAAGGCTACCACCATTCTCAATATTACGGGCGGCACCAAAGAAACGCTTCGGCTTCTGCAACGCATTTGCGTCCACACCACCGGAAAGCACCTTACCGGAAGCCGGTTGTACCGTATTATAAGCACGAGCCAAACGAGTGATCGAGTCCAGAAGAATCACGACATCATGACCACATTCTACCATTCGTTTCGCCTTGTTCAATACGATCTCAGCGATTTTCACGTGACGTTCAGCCGGTTCGTCGAATGTAGAAGCGATCACTTCCGCATCTACGCTACGAGCCATATCCGTAACCTCCTCCGGACGTTCGTCGATCAATAATATAATCATATAAACCTCGGGATGGTTGTAAGCGATAGCGTTCGCGATATCTTTCAACAACATCGTCTTACCGGTTTTCGGTTGAGCGACGATCAAACCACGTTGCCCTTTTCCGATCGGGGAGAATAAATCAACCACACGTACGGCGATATTATCGTATACTTTCGGTGATTTACGTGCCGTAAGCATGAATTTCTCATCCGGGAATAACGGGGTCAAATGATCAAAAGGAACCCGGTCGCGAACCTCTTCCGGCGTACGTCCATTGATCTTGTCCACTTTCACCAACGGGAAATACTTCTCACCTTCCTTCGGCGGACGGATCGAACCTTCTACCACGTCACCCGTTTTCAAGCCAAATAACTTGATCTGGGATTGAGAGACATAAATATCGTCCGGTGAAGTCAAATAGTTATAATCTGAAGAACGAAGGAAACCGTAACCATCTTGCATCATCTCCAACACGCCGGTTCCTGTAAGGATGCCATCAAACTCATACATTTTCTCTTGAGCCTGCTGGTTGTTATTAGCGTTATTGTTATTACGGTTGTTATTATGATTATTCTGTCGATTGTTCTGTCGAGGATTATTCTGCTGGGGAGCGGCCTCGGGTTGAGGTTTGTTAGCCTCGGGTTTCGGAGCGGAGAACGGGAAAATTTGATCCAATACGGATTTAGCGTCCGGATGGCGGAATACGATGCGCTTAGGCTCTTCTTCTGTCGCTTGTGGAGAAGTGGTTTCTTCCGCTACCTCTACAGGAGTCGTATTTTCCGGCAAAGCGGCTTCTTCTTCCGTTTCAAGTTCCGCCACAACAGGAGGCAACAACGGTTTCTCCACCGGGCTCTCTGCTACCGCCGGAGTTTCCACGGCCGAGATTTCCGTTACCGTAGAGATCGTTTGCGGCTCTTTCGAAACCACCACTTCCTTGTTATCCTCGGAAGGAGCGATAGCGCCCGCTACCTTTTCCTTTTTCTCGATACGGACTCTTTTCTTACGTTCAGGCTGCTCTTTTTGCTCTTTCTTGTCAGCCGGAGCAGTCACTAGCTTTTCCGGAGCCTGTTGGGTACTCTCTGCAGTTTCGGCAGTCTCAGCCTTCGCCACTTTAGGAGATTTGGCCGGACGGCCTCTCTTACGGCCCTCTGCAGGCTTCTTAGCCTCTTTCTCTTTCATCTTTTCAGCCTGGATGCCGGCATAGGAGATCGCTTGCTCATCAAGAATCCGATAAACCAACTCTTCTTTCTTTAAGCTGCTAACTTTTTTTATTCCCAACTCTTCCGCGATACTTTGAAGTTCGGGAAGAAGTTTTTCATTTAGTTCTAGAATGTTATATTTCTGCATATTGCGAAGTAATAATATAAATGGTACATACACACGGATCACATATACAAACACGATGTACGCCCAATGGTATCATTGTATCTTTATTTAATTATAATTTTCATGTAATAACCGGATTGTTCAGCTAATTTGAACCATTAGTAACATATCTGCGGAGTAAATCTTCGCAAATGTAAGAATATTTTTACAATAAACGAGGATTTAGCCCAAAAAATTCACAATTAGCACACGCTTTGTTGATTCGTCTATACGAAAACGATTATCAGTCCTTTCTCCTACCACCCAAACGATAGCGTCGCCACTACAAAGAAGCCATGTGCGCTCCTTCTCAATCCGGCTAAATTTATGATCGGAGAAATAGTCACTCAACTTCTTACGTCCTTTCATTCCGAAGGGAATAAACCAATCGCCTTCTTTCCAAGTCCGCAATGTTAAAGGGAAATCGAGTTTATCATAATCCAAATAAGCGATCCGCTTATTCTTCTCGATAGGGAAACCTATAGTTATAACAAGTTTTTGGAAAGATAGTTCAATAGGTTCATGATTAATACCCTTTTCCGGATCTAAAACGAAGGTTCGCTCTTCCTTCTTCTCTAAAGAAGTGATCCATAAATAATCCCGATCCTTCAGCAAACGATGGGTGGAAGAGTAAAACAGCTTACCGGGCTCCTTGGTCAAGGCCGCGAAAATATCGTCCGAGACCAGACGGGTAAAACCATATTCTTTTAATAACTCATACAAAATCGTCTCCGGAGCCGGAAACCGCATCAACGCCCCGATAGAAAGACGATCATCCGATACGACAACCTCTTTCCGGGCTTGTTCCAATACATATATATATATAGTCTCTGCGGCAGAAAGATGCTCGGCGGAACGTGCGATGGTATTCCGGGCCGATGGATTTATCTCCTCCAAAAGCGGCAACACATTCAAACGGATAAAATTACGGGTATAAGCATCCGATAAATTCGTGCTATCCACCATATAGGCGTAGCCTTGATCCGCCAACCAAGCCAAGATATCCTCACGGCTTACGCACAGCAAAGGACGGACGATGAAACCATTCCTCGGACGGATCCCGCTCATCCCCCGGATTCCCGTGCCCCGTATCAAATTCATCAAGACTGTCTCCACATTATCGTCCCGGTGATGGGCGACGGCGATCGCCTGCCCTCCCAGCCGCTCCCGCATCTCCTCAAACCAAGCATAGCGCAATTCACGGGCAGCCATCTCTATCGAGAGATGCTTCTCTCCGGCATAAGAGATCGTATCGAAATCTATCTTATGAAAGGGTACTTCCAAAGATTCCGCGAACTCACAGGCAAATGCCTCATCCCGATCCGACTCCTCCCCACGCAAATGAAAGTTACAATGAAGCGCTATACACGGATATCCCAAACGCACCAATACGCCCAACAAAGCCACAGAATCGGCACCACCGCTCAATCCGACCAAAACCGGACGATCCTCGGATAACAGCCGGTACTTCTCTATATATAAACGTATCGTATGTATCATAACATCTTTGTATTAAAAACAATAATGGCCCTAGCCGGTTTTAGCTAGAGCCATTACTTATAGATCTTTTGAATTAATCTTCTACACCTGCTAATTCCGGGTCGATCATAATACGACCACAGTATTCGCAAACAATAATTTTCTTACGCAACTTGATATCCAATTGCTTCTGAGGCGGGATCTTGTTAAAGCAACCACCGCAAGCGCCACGTTGCACATAAACAACAGCCAAACCGTTACGAGCACCTTTACGGATACGCTTGAAAGCGGTCAACAAACGAGGTTCGATAGCGGCTTCCAGCTTCTTCGCTTTCTCACGAAGTTTCTCCTCATCCTGCTTTGTCTCGGAAATGATCTGCTCCAACTCACTCTTTTTCTGAACCAAGTCAGCCTTACGGCCTTCCAGCTTCTCAGTCAGTTCAGCGATATCTTTTTTCTTAGCGTCTACCGCCTCTCCGAATTCACGAATTTTTTTCTCTGAGAACTCAATTTCCAAACCTTGGAACTCGATCTCCTTAGACAGGTTATCAAACTCCCGGTTATTACGCACATTATCTAATTGTGCCTTATAGCGATCTATCAATGTGGTAGATTCCGTGATCTTATGCTTTTGCTCAACAACAGAAGTCTCAAACTCCTTGATCTCCGCTTGATAGTTCTGGAGACGTGTTTCCAGTCCTGCGATCTCGTCCTCCAAGTCTTGAACCTCCAGAGGAAGCTCACCACGAAGGGTCTTGATCTTATCAATTTCAGTCATCATCGTCTGAAGTTGATACAGCGTAGAAAGCTTTTCTTCAACCGTATATTCCTTTTCAGCTGATTGTTTATCTGTAGCCATTCTATAAATATTTTACTGGGTTTGAATTAACATTCGAAAAATGTACCGCAAAGGTAGGGAATTTTTTCGATATTATGTTATAAAATATGTCTTTTGTACAGATTTCCGATTCATAATGACCGATAACCGCCAGTAGAATCTGGTCCTCCACATCGTAAAAATCGTTGTACTTCGCCTCCCCCGTTATAAAGACATCGGCACCATACGCGATAGCGTCCTTGATCAAGAAAGCGCTGCTGCCTCCGCAGATAGCGACCTCTCGGATAGACTTACCCGTAAATGGGGAATGCTTCACGCAACCGACGTTAAACAGGGCCTTGATCCGTAACAAGAAACTTAACTCATCTTCCTCGGCAGGCAACTCTCCCACTACACCGGAACCTGCCTGTTCCCATGTGTTTGATAACGAATAAAAATCAAAAGCCGGCTCCTCATACGGGTGAACGGATAACAGAGCACGGGTCACCGCTGTCTTCTTGAATGCCGGAAGGATCATCTCCATACGCACCTCTTTCTCTACATGCACCTCGCCGATCTCACCACAAAACGGATTGCATCCCGCATTGGCACGGAATGTTCCCTCGCCATGTAAATTATAACTGCAAGCATCATAGTTCCCGATACTTCCCGCACCGGCATTGAACAAGGTATTCCGCATGATCTCGGCATAAGCCTCGGGGACAAACGTCACCAACTTCAACAAAGCGCCTTTTTGGGGGCTCAAGATCCGTACATTTTGCAAGCCGATCAACTCTGCCAAACGGTAATTCACGCCTCCTACGGCATTATCAAGATTGGTATGGGCGGCATAAACCACCAAATCATACTTACACGCCTTCATCATGCAACGCTCGATATAATTGGAGCCTGTCAACGACTTAAACGACTTAAAGGCCAAAGGATGATGAGAGATGATCAGGTTGCATCCCATCTCGATCGCTTCATCGAGCACCTCCTCGGTAACATCTAGGCATAGCAACACACCCGTCGCATGCTGGTTCACGTCGCCAACTTGCACACCCGCATTGTCAAAACCTTCTTGAAGCGGCAGCGGGGCGTAATGCTCTATTTCTCTCAATATATCTTTAACCTTTACCATGCTAAATATCCTTTGATTTATGTTCGGGAGAAAAAGTAATTCCTTTCGGAAGAAAAGAAAATTCCATTCGGATGGAATAAGATTCCCATTCGAATGGAATTTCAGATTGGATTATTTCTTGATATCAACGATCAAATTCAGTTCATCCAACTGGGCTGGATCCAAGACACCCGGAGCATCGAGCATAACATCTCGTCCTGAATTGTTCTTCGGGAAAGCGATACAGTCGCGGATAGAATCCAAACCGGCGAACAAAGACACGAAACGATCCAAGCCATAAGCCAAACCTCCATGAGGAGGCGCTCCGTACTTGAACGCATTCATCAAGAAACCGAATTGCTCTTGCGCTCTTTCTTCGGTGAATCCTAACAGCTTGAACATCTTATCCTGTAATTGGCTGTCGTGGATACGGATAGAACCACCACCCACTTCAACACCATTGATAACCATATCATACGCATTCGCACGAACAGCGCCCGGATCCGTGTCCAACAACGGTATATCATCCGGATTCGGAGAGGTAAACGGATGGTGCATAGCGTAGAAACGTTGATCGTCCTCGTTCCATTCGAACAGCGGGAAGTCGATTACCCACAAGCAAACAAACTTATCCTTGTCACGAAGGCCTAATTGATTACCCATCTCTAAACGCAACTCGCAAAGTTGCTTACGAGTCTTCATCGCATCGTCGCCGGAAAGGATCAAAATCAAATCACCCGGCTTAGCGCCGAACGCATTCTTCATTTCTTGAAGAACCTCTTGGCTATAGAATTTATCTACGCTTGATTTTACGTTACCATCCGCTTCCACACGAGCGTAAACCAAACCTTTAGCACCTACCTGCGGACGTTTCACGAATTCAGTCAGCGCATCCAGTTGTTTACGGGTATAGCTTGCAGCACCTTCCGCACAGATACCCCCTATGTAAGCGGCGTTATCGAATACGGAGAAACCATGGCCTTTCATGATGTCCATCAACTCGACGAACTTCATGCCGAAACGCAAATCCGGTTTATCGCTACCATATTGTTTCATAGCATCTTGCCAAGTCATACGCATAAACGACTCCTTGAACTCGACACCACGGATTACCTTAAACAAATGTTTCGCCATGCCCTCGAACATATTCAAGACATCCTCTTGCTCCACGAAGCTCATCTCACAGTCGATCTGCGTGAACTCCGGCTGGCGATCCGCACGCAAATCCTCGTCACGGAAACATTTTACGATCTGGAAATAACGGTCGAAACCGGAAACCATCAACAATTGCTTCAAGGTCTGTGGAGACTGAGGCAAAGCGTAGAACTGTCCCGGGTTCATACGGGAAGGAACCACGAAGTCACGGGCACCCTCCGGGGTAGAATTTACAAGAACCGGAGTCTCTACCTCCAAGAAACCTTGCTCATCCAAATAGCGGCGAACCTCGAACGCCATTCTATGACGAAGTTCCAGATTCTTACGAACGCAAGCACGACGCAAGTCCAGATAACGATATTTCATACGCAAGTCATCACCGCCATCTGTCTCCTCCTCGATCGTGAACGGAGGGGTAAGCGCAGTGTTCAGGACATTTAATTCAGAAACGATCAACTCAATATCACCTGTCGGGATATGCGCATTCTTGCTGGAACGCTCACGAACCGTACCCGTAACCTGAATCACGAATTCACGGCCCAACTTATTTGCCTTTTCGCAAAGAGCTGCATCAACCTCCTGATTAAATACCAACTGAGTAATACCATAACGGTCGCGGATATCGACAAATGTCATTCCTCCCATTTTGCGGGTTTTCTGCACCCAACCGGCCAGTGTAACCACCAGACCTTCATCCGCAAGGCGCAAGTCGCCACAAGTTCTTGTTCTATACATCTTTATTATTTAATTTGCTAGATTTACCAATCTTTATACCTCGGTTTATTACAAACCGCAACCACAAAGATAATACTATAAATCTTAATAATTATTCTTTTAAGCAAATTAAAATACGTTTTACCCTCTGCTACCCAAGCTGTCCGTATCGGGATTAATCTCTTTCACAGCCTCCTTTACATCCTTGGCCGTTATTTTCTTCTCATTTTTAACAGCGATTTGCTCTACAGGATACTTTTCCTCCATCTCCTCCAATTTAGAGTCTACGGATGTTTTTGAATCATTTGTTCTCATATTCTCTATTTTATTAACGTAATAATGGCTATTAAACAAGCAAGTACTGCCAATGGTTTATAGCAATAGCGACATTGTCCGTGAACATGGGGAGTATCTTCATTTAAGCTTTGATTTAAGGGAACAATACCCCTAGCCACGCCAGTGCGGCATAGGCAGAAATACCATTTCAGCTCTGGTAATACACTTGCTGAGCCTCCTCAATATGACAAACATGAGTATGTCTTCAAGTTTGTGTTTGAAGTTCTCCCTGCTTGTTCTGCAGTATTTAGGGACTGAAGATACAAATTTTCTCAAATGAGTCATGATGCCGCCACGAAGACAGTCAAGGTGTTTCTTCTTTAGTAATATTATGTGTGAAAAGTTGTATATCAAGAAAATAAATCCTGTTTTTGCTATCGCAAAAACAAAAGCGGAAGACAATATAAACATCATATCGCTATTGAATTCCGCCTATAAAAAAATAAGAATGAACGATAAGATGAAACACCTAAGGCGGTGCTTCCGTATCGCTGCGCACGGATATAAGGATTTTTATGGCAAAAACAAGCGATGAACAATATTTCTTAAATGAAAAAGCCGTGTGCCAAAGGTACGGATTTCCGGCTTATGTTACAGTAGATATTACCTAATTATCATATCTTTGCGTAAAATGAATTAAGAAGACATGAAGTCAACAACTGAATATATAAACATCTTGCGTGACTATATGGCGAAGAATGCATCCAAATATAGCATTACCCGTATGGGAATATTTGGTTCTGTAGCCAGAGGGGAACAAACAGAAAACAGTGATGTTGATGTTTATTTAGAGACCTCAAAGCCAAATATGTTCGCATTGGTACATATAAAGGAAGATTTACAATCCCTATTCGGCTGTAATGTCGATATTGTCCGATTGCGGGATCAAATGGATTCACTTTTGAGAAACCGAATTGAAAAGGAAGGCATTTATGTGTGATACAGAATTAGTCCGTTCCTCTTTGACAAAGATACAAACGGCTTTAGATAGATCGCTCGCTTGGTCAGCCCATCTTCCCAATGTTGTTCCGCCAAGTACTGAATGAATCGGTCTTTTTGATCGTCTGCCATACCCTCACTGTATTTTACAGGAGCTCGAAAGAAGGTTTCCCTGCTCAACTACTCCCTCTTCTGTTTGATTGAAAGATATTACAAGAAACCTTATTCCTTTTACAAAAAGACTGAACAGACTCGCCTCTTGGCAGTGACTCTGTTTGGTACTGAAAATAAAATCGCTCTAAATCCTCGTTGCTATACACAAATCTATAAGTTTTTGTTCGCAACGAAGGTACGGATTCTAAATCTCAGCCCTAAATTGAGTGCTTACAGACATGATACTCTTCAATTCGGTATCACCCAAAAAGTCTGTAAGTTAGACAAGAAGAATAGTCTATACATTCAGAGTCCATCATACATTTATGAATTGCAAAGGAGAGAATATCTATTTGGAAGGACAGTATAAATCAACATGCCAAAATCTTCAATTAACGGCATAATAATTTATTTTGCAGATACGCCATATAAACGCTCATATTGTTTTGTTATCATTATCCATCGATAACATCTTTGAGCTATTTCCATCATATTTTCTGCATTTAAAACATAATAAGAATCAGGCATTTTCAATAAATTCACAAGATCTTCTACAGAAGAAAAATAATCCGCCTTATTTTCCGTTGTCTCTCTATTATAAATCACATCATAAGCCAATATCGGTTTATTAAAAAACATTGCTTCCACCAAAGACGGATTGGTACCACCTGCACTATGTCCGTGAATATAATAGCAACAATGGCTTCTAAGAACATTCAACACCTTCACATCATAAATTGGGGAAAGTAAATGGATATTTTCACAATCACCATATTTATCTTTTAGCATCTTTCCATACGAACTTCTTTCCCAATTTCCTATAAAAAACAATTCTTTCCCAGTCCGTTTAAAAGCTTCCAATGTTATATGTACGTTATTTTCCGGCTCTATTCTGCATAACGAAAAAGAATAATCTACATCTTTTAGACCATATTGCTCTAATACTTCATCTTCTATATCAGAAACGTCACACAAAACATGATCACCACCATAAGCAATCAACTCAGCCTGTTTACCATACTCTTCTAATACATAATCTTGAATTCCCTTATTATCGGCCACCACTACATCTGCATATTTCACAGCCATTTTTTCTGAGAACCTCAAGAATCGCCGTGTCCACTTTCCCCATTTATTTCTTCGGTGTTCCAATCCATCAATATTAATTATCAATTTCTTTTTTGAGAACAAACGATAAATGGGTAAAAAGCAACATCCAGAGACACCTAATATCAGAACAACATCACTTCTCCGTGTAGCTTGAATCAAAGACAGAATATCATAAAAGATACTTTGAATGCCATTAGCATCTAAAGGAATATACTTTAACGAAGCACCTTTATACAAACTAAGCCTCTTAGGATAACTTTTACTACTACAATATACCGTATAATTCCCATCCTTAGAAGCATTTTCACCTATCACATTTTCGACTAAGGTTTCAAAACCTCCATAATTAGCAGGTACTCCAACCGTACCAATGATTGTTATATATTTCATGTAAACAACTTATTATACACACATTATCATAGCAAAATCAACCACTATACACTAAAAAAGATAATTTTTTCAACCGCTTCTTAATACGATTATATAGTTTATTAAAAGGAACAATAAGTATTAACATATATGTCAAATAATAAGAAAACCACGGGAAATACTTCTTAATATTTTGCTTATATCCGTATATATCAAAGCATTCTATCCTTGCCACATATTTATTAAAAAGAAGCGTAAGAAGAAAATAGAATAATATATCATTCAATATATGCTTTTTACATTTCATGGAAATATATCCAGATTTATATACAGCATCAATCAAAGACGGATATTCAATAGTAAAAGCTTTGAATTTATTATGCCCACCTCGTTTAGGAATCCTTTGAACATCAAACAAATATTCATCATTAATAATATATTTTCCTAAACAATGTTGCGTCAAGAACAAGGAGGTATGAGGAAATAAAGGATTTAACTTTATTTCTCCTATCTTATCAAATTCATCTTTCCATATGCAGAAGCCATTGCTTGACGAAGACCAATATGACAAGTTATACATAAAAGAATTAAAATCATCATATGCCAACACTCTGTTTTTATTAAGCATTCCATTTGAATAGAATAGTAAAGCTTTATCATCTTGCGACCCTCTAATATCATCAATTATTTTCGTCAAACTCCCTTTTTTGAATTTTGCTTGACTATTATGAAGTTTTAAGAATGTGCCCTTCGCATATGTAAGAACACAATAGGAGTTTAAAAATCCCTCACAATCTGTATGGAAATATTTTAAGTTTTCAAAATCAAATTTATTAACCAACAGTTCTATTTCATGTAGAGGATCATTATCAGAAAGAATAACCTCATAATCAGTTATTGGAACATCTGAATTATCTTGAAAAATACTTGTAAGTGTTAGTTCTAGTTGCTCAATCCTTTTACAGCACGGAATACATATAGATAATAACATAAATAGAATGATTGTTAAATATATTTGATAATTTTTGCCGGAATCCCCCCTATAACACAATTATCAGGAAACTGTCCACGCACAACAGCACCTGCTGCTACAACACTGTTATCGCCGATGATAGTACCATCTAAAATCGTAACTTTTGCTCCAATCCAACAATTCTTGCCAATTTTAACGCCAACACCATTAACACCTTGTAGCCTAATAGGAATATTTGTATTATGATAATTATGATTCTCTGGATGTATACTCACATAATTTCCGAATATAGTATCATCTCCAATCTCTAAAAAGCCCATTCCACTTCCATAATGCCCATGTGTACCTAATCCGACATAATTTCCTACTCGCATTCCCTTTCCAAAATACCGTAAAGAACCTGTTAATTCTATGTGCGTATTATAACCGATAGATACGTTATCGCCGCATATCAGCCCCTCTTGGGAAAGAGCATTTATATAACAATTTCTTCCTACACTGAAATTTTTTCCTACTTTAATCATAGAGGTACACCTCATTACACTTGAAGGATGTATAAAAAGTTTTTTTATTGATCGAAAACGAATAATACCCCAAAGCAAGGATAGTCCTCGTGACAGGAAAAGTAAGATAACATAAGATAATGGAACCCTTGAATCTAATTTAAAATCTTCTCCTTTCACAGTACTAATAAATCTGTTAATTATACGCATCTGTAAAATTCTGTTTTAATAGCAACTTCTGATAAAGAATATTATGCCGATTTATCATATTTTCAATGGAGTAATGATTACAAACAAGCAACTTAGCTTGTTCTCCAAGTTTTTTCTTTAGCTCATTATCACATAAAACACTCAGAATTTTGTTAGCCAAATCTTTATAATCATAGGTTTCATATAAAATACCGTTAACATTCTCCTCTATTAGATCACAGCAAGATGGTATTTTAGAAGCAACCACAGGTAGTTCCACAGCCATCATTTCCATAAGAACCAATGGTAGCCCTTCAGATTCTGAGGGAAACACTCCAACATCTGCAATTGACAGATATTCAACAATATTGGGAATAGAACCAGTAAATGTGATTTTATCATCTAATGATTTTTCATGAACAACAGATTGATATTGTTCTTTAAGTGGGCCATCTCCAATAAATAGTAATAAGGCAGAAGGGTGATACTGTGTCACTATTTCCCACGCCTTGATTAGGGTATCGTGATTCTTTCCTTCACAAATTCGTGCAACATAAACAGCAACATATTTATCTTCACTAATCCCCATACACGATTTCGTAAGATTACGTTTACAAAATTTTTCTTTTGTATCAATTCCATTTACTATCGTCAAATGTTGATTAGAAGTATATAATCTTTTAACAACACGACTTACCGTAGGACCAACAGATATAATTATCGTTTTTAACAATCGACATGCACACCAATCGAAGATAAAACGTATTTTATCTTCGATTGTTCTTTTTTCCAGAAAAAAACCACTAAAATGTATGCTTCTAATATTAACCGGAACAGTTCTCGATAGCAATATACCTATAGATAAAAAGAAATATGAAAATGAGGAATTGTGCGCATGAACAATATCCGGTTTTATCTTTTTCAACAAATCCACTAAATTCGGCAAATAACGAATATAATTAACATGATGATTCCTGTTACTTTCAAAAGGAAGGTAAAAAACAGAGATATATTCAGGTATTTCAAGGTGCAGATCATTCATATCTTTGTGCAAACATATAATATAGATCTTATTCCTCAATTTGGCGAAACTTGACGATAGATGACAAACAACCGACTCTACGCCTCCTCTGTTTAATCCATCAACAAAGTATACGATTTTCATATTTTGAATCTAATGATTTATAATGTAAATAAATGAATATCAATGATGCAACATCAATATACCCTTTAATTAATAATATCAAAGCATAAAAAAACACCGTAAAAAAGAAAAACGAAAGAATCCGTTCTTTAAATATCAAACCAGAAATTCTAACTATACTATATTGATATAATAGAAATAGTATTACTCCAGGAACTCCAAAATAGAACAATAACCTAACATACCCAACATCAGAATCACCATAATAACTATCGCCTTTAGTCCAACGCATATCACCAATATAATATGTTTTTTGATTTTGCGGCCATATACTCAAATGATATTCCGTTAATCCATCACTTGATGCAGTCGATAGTTCTCCATTTTCAACTAAATTAATAAAAGCTTCAAAACCAAAATCAATGATATCACCATAATCTTCCTGCAATTTGGGAGATGATGTATAAATGAAAACTAATGCTATACCAAAAACAGTAAGATAGATTATAAATTGTCTGAAAACTAAAAATACCTTATTACACATTTTAGGTATTAATATACAAAAAATCAAATACACTATACTAAACACACAACCAATCATAGCCGTCCTTGCAAAGAAGATACCTACAATGAATATATAAACATATAGCAATATCAACTTAATTAATTGCTGCTTGTTTTTCGCTTTTAACATGAATGGCATTATAGCAATTAAGCCTAATCCATATATAGCTCCAGCTCCAAAGTAGAAACAACCGAGTCCGATCAACCGGACTCCGAAATACATTTTAATAACCCTACTAGTAAGATCTATACCTTGTAAATCAAACAGGAATAAACATATTGGTTGATTGACAAACATTACTATAGCTATAACAGACTGTACAACTAATGTCATCAAAAAATAGCGTGTTATTACATAAAAGCTTATTACCTTGCAAAACCTTTTTGTAATATAGTATATACAGTAAGAAAGAAGTAATAAATAAATAACTTGAAAAGGAAATATAATAAACGTATTTTCGGTTATCGTATTTACAACACTTGAAAGCACTGTAAACAAAGACATCAAGACAGGATAAAACAAAGTCTTTATATATCTACACTTTACTTTTCTATTAAGTAACAATCCATCTTTAATCATATAAATAAAGAAAAACAAAAAGACTAAAAGCCTTGGATCAAACCCGTAAGCTTTAAATGGAAAGAAATAAACAAAGAAGCAAAATATAATCAGTATATTTTGATACCACCTAACTTTAGGCATAATGAATCGAGTACTATAAGATTTAAATCACAAATCTTTTCCCTCTATTAGAGAAAATTCCACTTAACAAAACAGACAATCCCAATTTGATTCTCGAAGAATTTTTAACAAATAAAGAATAATCCTTCGACAGTATAAAATGCTTTATTCTAACATAAGAATTTTCCATAGACATATACAGCATACATAGTACCAATGTCAGAATTTCAGCTGCATCAATATGCTCCTTTCTTATAAGCGAAGATACCTTTTCAATTATTTCACAGTTCACTACTTCCGGCAACTTTATACCATATGGCACTAAAACATGCTGAACATTTTCTCTTCTCACTATTTTTGATATTAAATCTTGTTCATCACTATATTTTGCGGTTATTTGGTTGTTCGAAATACGATAAAACAATACAACATCTTTGATATTGGCAATAGAGTTAGGATGTGAAAAAATTATATCACTCCAAAACTTATAATCTTCCGCATGTTTATATGAGTCATTGTATTTCAATCCAAACTGCTTAATCGCACTGTTCCTAATAATAGTTGTAGGATGATACAAAGGACAGTTTATCAAAGATAAATAAAGTAAATCTTCATATTTTTGAGGCAAAATAGGAGCCATTCCAGTCAAGCCTCCTATATACTCCATTTGCCCTCCGCATACAAAGCATTCAGGATTTGAATCCATATATTTTACTTGTTTGTAAAGCCTATCATCAAACATTATATCATCAGCATCCATTCTAACGATATATTCACCTTTAGCAAGCGATAATCCTTTATTAAGCGTCTTGATTAGACCAATATTTTTCTCATTCTTATAATACTTTATACGCCTATCAATATTACTATACTCAATTGCGATTTTTGAGGTATCATCCATAGATCCATCATCAATCAACAGCACATCAAAATCTTTAAATGCTTGTCGCATAATGCTATCTAAAGAGTCTCTAAGATAAAGTGCCGCATTATATGCAGGTAGTAAAATTGTAACTTTCATTTATTGTTATGTTTGCAGATAAGATTTCGCAATGATGTCTATAACAGAAAAAAATTAGCTCATCAATTCTATATTATCAAACTCACGGAGCCATGTATCATAATAATTTTTACACTTATTATATTTATTATCAACAATTATCACTTTCTTATCCATAAGAATACCTAAAATTAGTCCATGAAGACGCGTTGTATAAATAATTTCATAGTTCGAAAAAAAATTTATTCCCTTATAAATATACCGCTCTCTATTATTTTTTCTATTTAAACCATATATAGGACTCACAAAAACATTTAGAAATTTACATTTTTGCAATCTCTTAGAAACCACCACTTTAAAATACTCAAAATATGAGTACAATAATAAAATATATTTATTATTAGAAAATGTAGGCCAATCTTTTACGTCAAAATCTGATTCCAACTTAAAAGTTATATCATCTATTTCTGAATCAGTGCGAAGCATGAATAATATACAATCATTCCTTACCTTTCTCATCGGCATGGCTTCAACATCAACAAAGAAAGCCATATCAGGCAGTAAATACAGTTTTTTTGCATCTACATAATTAGACAATATATCCATAGACATTTGGTCTCTCAAACAAATATGAATATCCGCATGATTGTTAAATATTTTACAATCTATTGGAAGAATACTTTTATTATTATACCACACCGTTTGTGGAAATATTATTATGCGCTTATCTTTAAATTTCTCTGCAATATATAAACGATGCTCTTGACACTCTCGATACAGATCTCCCCAATTTCCTCCTCCATGAAATAAAATAATTTTGGCATCCTTTATCTTATTTTCATCCCAATTATGAACATTTGCCGAGTAAATACACTTATAATGAATATTTTCAAGAAATCGAAGTTCTCCTTCCCAAATAAGATTATCACCAATATTAGGATGGTTGGGTACATCCAACAATACATAATCAGCATTTATTAAAGGAATCAGCTTTTTCTTTATCAAATCCCTATAACTCAAAATTTTATCACGATTACTCATAAATTTTTATTTTCATATATTCAAACACTCCCAACAATCTTATCTGCACTAATATAATACGCATCCTGTACAACAATCCTCTGTTAGTATGTTTAAACATCGACAAGCACAAGTTAAAACGATTATCTTTCAATTGCCTTTGATAAATTTGACATGCTACAGGTGCTCTATGGCAAATATTTGGGTAACTCATATAATCTCCATACAACTCTTTTAGCAAATAATCATAATTATTCGGAACCGGCAACAACATATTCTCAAATTGCAGCATTTTTAATGGAAACAAATCATTATAGGTAAGCTCAAATGTATTAGAAAATTCAAAATAAGGATGAACCATTATAACATTTTCTAATCCAGAATCTACTAACCCATATTTATAATTATAGTATTCTAAAAAATCCATTTGTTCATTTTTATGGCTTAAAGTTTTTTTCATATAACCATAAGATTTACCAAATATGATATAATTTGCAGTATCTCTATAAATATTATTTTCTATTACATTATCTTTATTTTTAACTATACAATTAACAGGTCTAATATCTATTTTAACAGGAACAAGAACACAAGAACCCTGAGTACGAGAAAATACTTTTTTACTGGCAAAAAAGTTACAAGTATGTTCTACTAATGGCTCGTTATAAAACAGTGCAACATCATTGTGCATTTCACAATACATTGATATTTCTTTAATTAACCTAAGGTAATCCTTTTTTAGCAGAGAAATATCCAGATCATCATCCCATGGAATAAATCCTTTATGACGTACTATACCAATCAAACTACCCCCATCTATCCAATAGGGAATATTATTTTCTTTTGCAATAGTATCTATTATCAATAATAGACGTAGCATTTCTTCGTGTACTTTTTCCAACCCTTCAACAGTATAATACTTCAAACCATCACGATTCACCAAAATATGTTTTTTTTGCTTATCAGATAACATACGCCATCAATTTAATATATTTTTATATTTAACGATACAAATCCTATACAACGCAACAAATAATTCGGGTGCAACAAAAGCCAATGCCATTGTATAAAGATTTACTTTAGAAAAACTGATAAATGATAATAACATCAATATATATAACAAGACAGAATATACAACACTTAAATTATATTCCCTTGAATACCCTTTAACAACTAAAACAGAAGCACCAAATAGATAGCTGATCCCCACTATTGGAACATATAAAACCATAATCTTTAATATCGAAACGGCCCCTAACATTGAAGTATCACTTAATAATAAAATAATATTAGGAGCAAATAAGTAAACAAACAAACAAACAAAAGCACCAAAAAGCAGCACTATCTTAATAGATTTTTTCACTAGCAGCATATTTTTACTCTTAGCTACATTTGGATATATAACTTGTGCTACTAATGAAAATGGAGTTTTTAAAATTGAAACTATCTTAGCACACAAATCGTATATAGCAACCATATCATAAGAAAAAAAAGTTCCTATCACTAAGACATTACCTCTTTCCATGACAATAGCAGATAAACGAGATGTAAAAAAAGGAAGACTTTCTAAAAAATCCTCTTTCATCCTATACTTAGACACCTTCACAAAATATATATCGAACTTTTTTTTAAGGATAATAACCGATAATACTGATGTAAAAAAACCTCCTATTGAATATAATACTGGAATACAAGCATAGTCTTTTTTATCATGTACGAACAAAAAAATTAAAATTAGACATGAACACTTTGCCACAAAAGTGATAATTGTTATAAACTTCATCCTTTCTAGTCCTTGAAACAACCATGTAGGAAAAAACACTTCTTGAATGCAAAGTCCTATAAATCCAAGGAGAATAACAGAGTAATCATATTTCAAGAATATTAATACGAACAACCCACTCACCAAGCATATCGCAAATATCAATAGCTTTTGATATACAATACTTGAATATATTTCTCTAATTTTAAACACATTAGTTCTATTTTCACTTATTTTCCTTGTTGCAGAAACGTTATAACCAAAATTTATTATAATAACTACATACGCAATAATAGCTTGACAAAAAACAACTACCCCATAGTTATCGGCTCCAACAGTCCTTATAACGTATGGATATGAGATCAAGGGAAGTAATAATCCTATGATTTCTAGAATTGACAAATAAGTAAAATTGGCAAATAACGTTTTTGCTGTTTTATTATTTTCCAGTTTTAAGAAAGAAATCATTTTATAGATATTAAGTATATTTACCCAAATCGGAGATATTGCATTTTCCCCGTATATCAATAATCAGTGGAACAACAATTTCTATTACAAAAGTTCGTTAAGTGCTTTTATGAAATAAGCATTATCAATTCTGTTGCGTATAGCCAAGCGAATATACTGTTTGCAAGCAAAGGCTGATTTTGTGCTACAGTCTTTAACAAGAATGTTGCAATGTTTCAAAAGGAGTTGTGTAAGTTCTGTAGCTTTATATTTATCTGTCACCTCGCATAAGAAATAATTAGCCTGTGAGGGTATCACACGCAAGAAAGGTATTGATCGCAAATCTTCATAAAAGCGTTGGCGTTCTGCGATAAACTTTTCACAACCTTTCTTATAGTCGCTCTCATACTTCCCGTAAATCTGCATATAGAACTCGGCAAACGAATTGATATTCCAAATAGAGATATCGCTTTTGATCTTCTTGATTAACTCGATGTTACCCGAAGCCAACACGCCTAAACGAAGACCGGGAACACCGTATGACTTGGAAATACTCTTCATCACTACCAGATTCTCATATTGTTCCAATACATCATCACACAACAAAGTATTATTTTCATAACCTACGCTGAAATCGACAAATGATTCGTCAACCACCATACGGATTCTTCTTTGTTGTGCCCATGCTATCAAATCCAACAAATCAGCGTATGGAATGAAATTCCCAGAAGGATTGTCAGGATTTACCAACAGCAAAGTAGAAATAGGCTTATCAGAAAAGAAAGCTCTCAAATCGGAAGCAGAATAAGAGAAATCCCTATTATCCGGCGTAAAGCAAATTAGCTGTTCCTTATCGCAACGATTTGGGTACTCTTCAAACGTCGGATATATGACACCAATCTTTCCCTCTATCTGTTCCATAAGAGACTTGATCAGCTCAGCCGCACCATTCCCAATTACGGCATACTCTTTTTTAATATGAAAATACCTAGCTATCAGTAACGAATTAACACGCATTCCAGAAGGATATTCAGCCAATAACACGTCAAAATTAGCCTTCAACTCATCCTTCAACTTCTGAGGTGGAAAAAACGGATTGACCAAATAACAGAAGTCTAGTAAGTTCGGAAAACGCCAATAACCACCATAGCGCTTTTGATAAAGCGACAAGCGATCTTCTTCTGTGGCAAAAATCGTTTCCGCAATGTCCAAGTCCTGCACATCGTCTATCTCATACCACTTTTCCCCCTGCAAAGGCAAGGCTTTCAATTCACATTTATCCAACAGTGTAATCACCCGAAGCACTTGCTCGTAATACTCATTATTGCCCAGAGCCTTAGTATACGCTTCCAAAAAGGGAACATAATTCGTAGTGGAGAACTCTTTGCTGAACTTGTAGATATTAACCGTTTTGTAATAATAATCTACATCTCCGTATTTAAAGGCTTTCTTAGGAATAAAATTGACAATATTATTCTCCTCATCCAAGCGAACCATTGTTCCGTCCATCCAAGTCTCGTACTTTGCTACCAGCGCTAAATTAGGGTATGGATTATAGACAATCATCGGGAAAAGAGTATCATCGAATATCAAATCTGATTCTATCAATAATGTATCATCTTTTTGCAGCTCTTTCTTTGCCAAGGAAAGCGAATAAATATTGTTCGTCTTATCATAAACTGGATTTTCTATATATTCTATCTTCAATCCTTTATATTTGTGACCAATATAGTTACGTAGAAGATCCCCTTTATATCCGATAACTATTATTACTTTCGACAAATCCAACAGGGAAAGCTGAGTTAATATACGATCTATCAAGGAAGTACCATTAACTTTCACCATACACTTTGTATTATTACGAGTCAATTCCCCGAGGCGTTTTCCCATACCCGCCGCTAAAATAATCGCTTGCATATTAATTAGTTTGTACGTCTATATTTCAATTATCAAAAAGATGTTTCAAGGTCAAGTAAAGAGAGGGAAACTTTAACCTTCCTTTCTCACAGAACCATACTAAGCAGTCTCCCATCACACGACTCTCCGCACTTAACTCATATGTTATTTGTTTATCATACTAAAAAGGATCCGGTTATATTTAGGCATCATATACCTATACTCCTTCTCTTATTCAAATTCTTCCTATTTGAGGCAAGAAGTACAGACCGACAAATCCTCTTGATAGTTATCAGGCCCAACCATGCATTTATCATAAACACGTTTCATTGCTGTTTTTCTTCCCTTTCCTCTTTTGTCATGTAAACACATTGAAAAAACATCAGGATTATGTTCTTTGGGATCACTATCAAAAGGTTCGCCCTGCTCCTCGCACATCTCCTGAATCGCAACATTCGCCTTATCCTTGATCCATTCATACTCGCCATTTATATAGTTACTATATTTACTGGCTCTAAAGTTTAATCCGGTATCGGTTACAATACTCTTTAAAACATTGAATGATGTATGATGATAAATTGATTCCATTCTTTCCTTCCTTTAATTCATTTAACACAAGGTTCTGTATTCCTCATTTGTCCCAAGCATTGGGACTGATAACTCCCATGCCTTGGGAATTACCTGTCTCAACACTTGGGACAAAGAACCACTAGCTCATAAGATCATCAAACCTCATCCGGACTCTCACTGTCACCGCCTCCATCAGCAGGTTTGCCGCCAATCCAGATCGGGGTACTGATACTGCGGGGTACTTTCAGCGTGTAGGAGTTCGAATACTGCGTCGTCACAGTCAGCGTGTACTCACCTTCCGCCAAATCAGCCGGCAGGAGCAACGTGAGCGAAGAAGGGTTGTTGATGGTGATCTGGTCATCCGTCAGTTTCGTGGTGGCACCTTTGGAGTCGGTCAGCGTAACACCTACCGACTCGTGGTCGCCAACCACTTTCAACATCGCCCCACGGACGAAGAAGTTGTGACCCGCAGTGGCGCTGCCGTCTTTCAAGCCCGTCTTACGATCCTCGGTCTCCAGGATGTACATGATGTTAGACTTCTCGCCGAGGATCTCCACCACGGTCTTGGCGATCGCCTCGCGCAGAGCCTTGTCTTGCGTGAAAGAGACGTAGATGGAATTATTCTCCTTGTTCCAAACGCCGCCCTCAACCACGCCTTTCAACTGGGGGACGGCACGGAACAGACCCGTGTTCACGCTATAGCCGTTTAAGATCAAGTCCATTACTATCCGATGGTAGAGGGTCACAGAGTGACGCATCGTCTCCGGGCGTAGACCGGTGTCTTGCTTGTACATCTCCTCCAACACGTCATCCAAAGTTAAACTTCCGGCCGAGGCCAGTAACAAGATCTTGTCCGTCTTGTTGTCGGTGGTCACCGCATTATCGATGAGCCAGCCTTTCAATACTTTCTTCATGGTATTTTGATTTATAGGAAGGACGGAATTGCCCTTCCCGGCTTTCCTTGTCTAGAACCTCTTGTCGAATGCCGATTCCCTCTTCTGCCGATTCCGGGCGATCAGCCAATCGATCAGCAAGTGAAGAACCGTCCATAGAGACAGGTTTAAAAATAATATACAATTGACATTCAAATGATTAGCCAATACAATATTCAATGCGATAAAGAAAACGGACACGCAAATGATCGTCACCATCACCATCCGCACCCGCATACCCGTGCGCAACAACTTATGATGGAAATGGTTCTTGTCCGGCAAGAACGGGTTCTTGTGCTCACGAAGGCGGCGCAGCACCACACGTACCACGTCCAGCAACGGTACCAAGACCGTGGAAAAGGCAATCACCAAATAAGGATCCGAACGCTCCGTAGAGGTACTATTCGATACGCATAAATGAATGATCAGGAAACTGATCACGTAGCCCAACGTCAAACTCCCAGCATCGCCCATGAAGAGCTTATGCCCGCAGTTGGCATTGCCAAAGACATTGTAGCACCAGAAAGGCATGAGGATTCCCAGCGTACAGATAGCGAGCAAGGCATAAACACATTGATCTTGAATGAAAAAGAACACGCTCAAGACCGATAAGGCGATACAGCACAAACCGGAGGCCAGACCATCGATCCCGTCAATCAGGTTGATAGCGTTTGTCACATAAACCACGGCGAAAACCGTGACTGGCACACCCAGCAAGGCCGGGACCGAATAGATCCCGAATAGGCCTCCCAGCGTATCGAGCCAATTGCCGGACAACACCAGCAGGAGGGCCGACACGACTTGTACGATGAACTTGTAGCGGTAACCCACCCCGACCAAGTCATCGCAGACACCCACCAGATAAAGAAGTGTCATGCCCACGAACAAGAAAAGATACTCATGGAGCATCTCGATCGAGAAGCTAGACAGATCCGAGGGCCACAGATAAAGGCGAAAGCCTATCACCAAGGCAAACGACATCAAGACCACGGGAAAAAACGACAGGCCACCCAAGCGGGGAACCGGGGTCGTGTGTACCTTTCGAGAATCCGGGACATCATACAGTCTTTTCTTGTGGGAGATCACCAAGATCCTCGGGATGATCACCATGCCCAAAGACACGGAGATCAGATATCCGGACAGTAATAACAATAATAGAATTTGCACCTCACTCATACGATCTCACTTAATGAAGGCAACCCCTTCACCTCGCCGGCATGCCACGCTTGGTAGTCCTCATGGGAGAGTTGGGATGCCGTTAATAATTTGTAATCTATGTCGTCTCTTCGCAAGATGTGCCTGCGGGCATACGAGCGGAGCGAACGATCCGTAACGGACACCATCACCACCGGGAACGGGTAGCCGAGCAAACGCATTGGCGTAATCTCGCTGTCCGGGAACACATGGCGCAACTGATAGGCCGAGCGCTCAAATGCCACCCAGTAAGGACCCGTGCAATACAGGTGAATCGAGTTTTGGTTCGCACGCTCGCGGTTCATGATATCATTTAAATGCTCGTTCAGCAACCTCACCAAACGAACGCCGGAAGGAAGGGAAGACATGTTTTGAATTATGATTGTTGAATTATGATTTAAACTGTCAACTCTATTAGTGTCTCAGCCATCGATCGTAATCGTCCAGCCGGCGGATCAAGGATAACTTGCTTTTCTTGGGCGAGGACTCACACCGCCACGGGTCCACAACCTCGTGCGCCATCTGCCGGTAGAGACTGCTGTCCGTGCAACCGTAGAGCGTCACCAGCAACAAGGCACGGGATTGCGGAGCCTTTACCAACGGGAGCATGCTTCGCATCGTGGCGAACAAGCGTACGAACTCATCCTCCTCGCCTAACAGCTTGTAGGTAGGTAGGAGCGACGAGTAGACCTTGCAGCGCATCACGTCCGTCTCCGCACGGAGAGAACCGTAGGATCTCAATACCTCACGGGCCAAACGAGTATCCTCCTCAGATACGCTGCCGGAGGCATGGTAACGTCCCAAGGCATCGTGCAAGCCCTCCCGCAGGCGATCGTTGTCCAGATGGGTATAGGCGTGCTTGCCCTTGGTGTTCAGCTCGATCAGCTCATACTCGCCCGGCTTCACCTCCAACAAGGGGACCCACATGCAATCGAGGATACGCGCCATGACATCTTTATGCCCGCCACCCGGCTGGATCACCACCTCCGCCTCCATACCGGTAAAATAACCGGACGTGATACGCACGCGATCACCTTTTAGCAGGCGATTGCTGTCCGGCACATACACCGGAAGCTCGTTGGAATAAGATTCCGCCACCCAACGCAAGTTTCCCATCTCACTATCCGAGAGATAAGGGAAATGAGTCATGCCTCCGGAAGAGACCCGGGGAAGGAAATTGTATAGGGGAAGCGTGCGCTTCATCTGGAAGATCTCCTCCACCGAGGACCGGATAAACACGTAGTTGAACAGCAGGGGCCGCTTCGTGTTGACCATCTTGCCATCCACTTTCCTCACCTCCACATAGGAGGGGGCGAAATACTCGAACAACGTCTCCCCACGACGCTTGCGCCGGGAAAGCTCGGCATCCAAGCTTTTCGCAGGGCTGATCTTGTCACGTCGTGCCACACCCGTAGTAGGAAGCGTGAGCACGTACCAGCGTACAGTCTTCAGGTCATGACGCTTGCCAACCTGCGCCGTACCCCTCTCCGAGCAACCGTCTCTCAAAACATTCATCATTATGATTATCTTTTCCTAAGATTATATCAAGATCTCCACTCAAGCCTCACGACAATTCAAAGCCCTACCAAGAGCGCCCTATTTACTCCTGATAAACAACACTTTATGTTTTTAAAAATGGCTTTTCTGAAAATCACCATCGCTTGAAATATTAAGCTACTTGGGAAGTAGCGTAAAAGGTAGGAGAATGGTTATTACCCAGTTGTAGAGACGGGGCGTGCCCCGTCTCCCACAGACTGGTAGTATCTTTAAATTACCCTCTTGAGGGGATGAGACGGGGCACGCCCCGTCTCTACAAGAATGTATGTTCGATTTTTGGAAGGGACGTGATGATGTAGGAAATACGAGATCATTTCGTCTCTATTGCCATGTCTATGCACTAGGAATAAGAACGAAGATTTAAGGAGAATCAAGGTCGGAGCACAAACTAATGAACAAACTAAGCCTAATGATTGCTTGTTATTTGTTATTTTTTATTACTTTTGCGCCGTGAAAGAATACGCTACTTCCCAAGTAGCAAGCCTCTTACCCCACTTTGGGTATCGGTTTACACACGCTCTCAAAACAATTCCGGTTCACTGTCGACAAACGTTCCAACGAGAAGCTCTTCAAATAGATCTGTGTTGTCTTAATAGACTTATGCCCCAACAACTCACTGATAACCTCGATCGATACATCTTGTTCCTTCAAGAACGAGGCGAATGAATGACGGATCGTATATGAGGTGACCGGAAGCGTAACGCCTGTCGATCTCGCCAACAACTTCAAGTCATGGTTAAAGCGGGACAAGATCCTGTTATATTCTTTGTAGGCCGCCTCACCGGTTCTCGTTCCACTCAAAAAAGGAAATAAATAAAGGGATTCCTTTGCCGTACAAGCGGACAACTCATCCAACAGCCGCAACGCCCCGGAGGGAATCTCCAACTGTATGAGAGATCCGCTCTTTTGTCGGTGATACTGCAATATCCCATCCCGGATATTCTCCCATTTCAAATGCGCAAGATCCACAAACGCTATCCCGCTGAACGCGAACATCAACCGAACGGTCAACTGTACACGCCGCAAGGACGGATCCTCCAATTCAGCGTTAAACATACGCTCCAGCATCTCTTGCGGCAACGCCTTCTTCCGCTTGCTCTCAACGCCCGTGAAAACATCCTTGAACAGGTTGGGTACAAAGGGAGCCTCGTTCGCCTCCACGGCTAAGTTATAAATGTGACGAATCCGACGCATATAGGTAGACACCGTATTCAACGAACGGCCCTTGTCCAACAACCATGACTGATAGCACAAAAGCCTGTTCCTATTAATATAGGCATAAGGAATCGCCTCCATACCGCAAAAGCACTTGAACGAGTTCAAGGCATCTTGATAACTCTTCGCCGTGGAATACCGTTTTTTCTCACGCAGACAAGCCATGTAGATGGACAGGCCCATAACAAAATCTTCTTCTTTTTTCATATCTTCTCCTTAATAAAAAAGCCAAAAATACTACCTTTGTACACTATTAATTAAGTAAACCATATTTAGAGTAAAAACATTACCATGAAGAGATTTTGGAGTATTCCACTTATGCTCATGCTATTCGCATGCCAAACTCCCAAAGAGAGTAGAGAGGAATTATCGCTTGCCGGTTGCTGGGAATTACGATTGGATTCAACAGATGTCACCGAGCAAGTTCAATTACCGGGTACCACGGACACCAACCAAAAAGGATACCCTAACAATGACAAGGAGGAGACAACTCATTTGTCTAGGCCCTTCCGCTATCAAGGTAAGGCTTGGTATCAGAAAGAGATCACGATTCCGGAGAGCTGGAAAGGCAAGAGCATTTGGTTAATCTTGGAGCGAACAAAACCGACCCAAATATGGGTAGATAGCATATATGTCGGTTCATCCGACCATATTTCCACCCCTCAAGAATACGATCTGTCCGCATATCTCCGGGCTGGGAAACATCACTTGACTATTCTTGTCGATAACGGTTTGAGCGTACCACCCCAATTATTGGACAATTCACACGCTTATACGGAATCCACGCAGACAAACTGGAACGGTATTATCGGAGACCTAAAATTGGAAGCCCGTCCGCAATTCCATATCCGCCGGATACAAGTATATCCACATGCGGATCAAAAAACGGTGGACGTAAAAATAAAGCTTTCAAATCCATTCGAGCAAATGATAGTAGCCGCCGTTCAAATAGAGATGGAGGCTTTCAACACAGGCTTAGAGCACCATATCAAATTCAATAAGAATATCGTAGTTCAACAAGATGAGATCGTATTCCAAATACCAATGGGTGATGACGCCTTGGAATGGAGCGAGTTCTCCCCTACCTTGTATCGCTTGACAGCGAACATCCAAGGAGAGAATATCCAAGATAGCCAAAGTACTACTTTCGGGTTAAGAGATTTCAAAGCAGAAGGAACACAATTCAACATCAACGGATTGACCACCTTCCTTCGTGGAAAACACGATGCTTGCGTATTCCCGCTTACAGGCCATGTACCGATGGATACCGCAGCATGGAGACGCTATTTCCGGATCGCCAAGGAATACGGTATCAATCACTGCCGTTTCCATTCATGGTGTCCTCCTAAAGCTTGTTTCGAGGCGGCCGATATCGAAGGTTTTTACCTCCAACCGGAACTACCTTTCTGGGGAAAGATGGAAAAGGGCGATACCACTTTGATCCATTTCCTCACCAAAGAAGGATTACAAATACAGGAGGCTTATGGGAATCACGCCTCTTTCGTCATGATGGCGATCGGCAACGAGCTTTCCGGGGATCAAGACGCAATGGTAGACATGATCGCCCGTTTCCGTAGTGAGGACGGACGGCATTTATACGCATCTGGATCGAATGACTATCTAGGCTTCAACGGCCCCGCAGCGGGTGACGATTACTTCACGACCTGTCGAGTCCCCGGCGCTAACGTATTCAGCAACCATACCCGGGGTTCCTTCTCTTTCGCAGACGCGGAGGACGGCGGTTATATCAACCATACCTATCCAAACTCGGTCATGAATTTCGAATCCGCTATCGAACAATGTTCATTGCCTATCATCGGACACGAGACCGGGCAATTCCAATGTTATCCGAATTATGAGGAAATCAAAAAATATACCGGGGCACTAAAACCTTGGAATCTGGAGATATTCCGCAAACGACTGGGTGAGTCCGGTATGGCCGGACAAGCGGATGATTTCTTCAAGGCTTCCGGTAAATGGATGGCGCAACTTTACCGGGCCGAGATGGAAATGGCGTTCCGTACTCCGGGAATGGCCGGCTTCCAATTATTGGATTTACAGGATTATCCGGGACAGGGCACGGCGTTAGTCGGTATCTTAGACGCTTTTATGGATAATAAGGGCTTGATAACCGCCGAGGAATGGAAAGAATCTTGCGATAATGTCGTATTATTGGCTCTCCTGCCTAAATTCTGTTACTCCGGGAATGAGGCGCTCAAAGGCTCCATCAAGGTAGCGAACTATACACCTACCGCTTTAAAAGGGAAACATCTAACTTGGACCTTGACGAATAGTCAAGATCAAGTAATCGCCCAAAACAACATACCGCTGCAAATCAATCAAGGGACGTTGGCCGAGGTAGGCCCATTAAATATCGCTTTACCTGCCATTCAAGAGGCTGAGACCTATACTTTACGGCTGGCGATCGAGGGCACGGATTATCACAATCATTATCCGTTATGGATTTATCCGGAACATAATAACGTGCAAATCCCTACGGATATCAATGTTATTAAGAAATGGGATAAACAGGCCGAGAACTTATTGGCGAACGGGGCGAAAGTATTGTGGTTCCCGGATGCCAAGACTTACAAGAACGTGACGGTAGAAGGATTATTCCAGACAGATTACTGGAATTACCGGATGTTTAAGTCCATCTGCGAATGGGTAAAGAAACCGGTCTCTCCGGGTACCCTCGGATTATTAATGAATCCCTCTCATCCGGTTTTCGCTCATTTCCCGACGGATTTCCATACAAACTGGCAATGGTTCACGATGATAAAGAATAGCCATCCGTTGATACTGGACCAGCTTCCGGATAATTACAGGCCAATCGTACAGGTGATCGATAACGTGGAGCGTAATCATAAATTAGGGATGATCCAAGAATTCAATGTCGGCCCGGGCAAGTTATTAATCTGTATGACAGACTTGGAAACCCAACAAGAATACCCGGAAGCCCGCCAATTATACCGTAGCTTATTAAGTTATATGGATTCCTCCGAGTTCTCGCCTCAGATGACATTAACGCCCGCTCAATTGATTGAGTTATTCACGCATCAAGTCGGAGATTCGAAGATTAAGGAATTAGGGAATATCTCGTATGATGAGTAAGCGACCTCACTTTTGACGTATATTCACATAGAGACGCAGCGTGCTGCGTCTCTTTCCCTATAATATTCATAATCATCAAACAAGATAGTCTTTCGTAACGGAACGCTCGCAGGATAGTAACTCCTTGGGAGTACCACTAAACAAGATCTCACCCCCCATTAGTCCGCCTCCAGGACCTATCTCGATCACATAGTCCGCCGCTTTCAAGACATCCAGATTATGTTCGATCAAGAAGACACTATTGCCTTGATCTACCATAGAATCGAATAAGGAGATAATATGCCTGATATCTTTCACGTGCAAGCCATCCGTCGGCTCATCCAAGACAAAGACCTTGCTTTGGGTTCCTAGATAAGACGCCAGTTTCACCCGTTGCAACTCACCACCCGATAACGTGGATAAGGCCTGGTTCAAATGCAAATACCCCAAATCAACCAGCTTATGCACGTCCAGCTCACGAATCTCCCCCAATCCGTCACAACGGGTACAACGGCCTTGCGGATGATTAAAGGAGAATGTATCCGAATATCCGACAAAGGGTTTGCCCACCCGTGAGAACAAGAGACGGAGCAATGAATAGATATCCGTATAAGTCCCCACCGTAGAACGGGCGTTGGGAGCGGGCTTCCGCTGGTCTATCACGATAGCGACCGGCAGATTCCCGATCCGGTCTACATGCGGACGGCCATATTTGGGCAGGTATTGCTGCACGAAACTGGGGAACGTCTCATTCAACTCCCGACGTGAACTGGCGGCAATGGTATCCAATACCAACGACGATTTCCCGGAACCCGAGACCCCGGTGAATATAGTGATTTGCTTCTTCGGAATATCCAGAGAGATATGTTTCAAGTTATTCTCATAAGCTCCCTCGATCTTGATATATTCTTGATTTGACATAACCAATGACTTTAATGAACGAATGACAAAGATACGATCTAATCCTGTCTTTTTAATAGATATAAAGCGTATCTTGTAACACTACCTTTTGAGAGAGGTTACCAAGTAGAGGAAAGAGGATAGCTATATATGGCGCTTTTTACTCAAAAAGGCCGCTTTTTATACACGATAGGTCATGAAAGCCTACGCAACTAGTCGTGTTAGGCAACGCCAATAGTCACGTTGGGCATCGAAAGCAGTCATGAATAGGGTTATGAACTGTCATGAATAGGCATCATAACCCTATCATTTCCCCATCGTAACCCTATGAGATAGCCCAAACAACCCATAAGATATGAATTACGATGAACTAATTTCGCTAGAATGAAAGGCTGTTTTTTGACATCTATCTATTTAACAAACGATTACTGATTTTTTCTTGCGTATTTAGGAGCGAGCCGTACTTTGTCCCGGAAAAATCGATTCTCCGGGACTTAACTTTACAATTTGTCAATTTGATTATTCTGTCGAAAGACACCATCTTATTAAGGCATTTAATTCGTCGCATGGAAAGGAGCCTTGAATTCCGGACGGAGCGTACAGGTATCTTCCAATGGGAAATCCCGAGGGGCCTCTTGCGTCACTTCCCCGGTGGCTGCCCATTCAGCCCCTCTTAGTAAGGTTACCTGAAAACCCGTACACTCCATCGAGTAAATCATATTCGGGTCATTGCCGCAATGCCCCAACAGATCGACAAAGACACGCCCCTTCCCCCACTTCACCGTCCACATCAACGGTTCATGGCGTCCACGCTCATAAGCGGTAGCCAATATCTCCACATTCCGTACCGGACCACGCAAGCGGGTATAAATCTCGTCCTTGAAATGTTTCCATCTTATAGGCAGACCTTTCAAAATAGGGTGCTCCGGCGCACGATGCTCTAGGATCGTCTCATGCTGCAAGCCATGATAACCCGCATAACCGGGTGTATAATCGTATACATATTTGCCCTCTTTCCAATACAGGTAAGGACCGTCTTTCTCGTTTCGCCCCTCCCAAGCTCCCATGCCGATTATCTCGTTGTACGCTTTCCAACCGGCCATAGGTACCACGGAGGAATGGATAATCACGACCCCACCACCATCCGCTACATAGTTCTCGAAAGCTTTTTGGACAGGCTCGGGCCAGACTTCACCTCCGTAATTAACAACAACCAAGTTATATTTAGCGAAATCGGGCTTAAAGGTATTTATATCTCCTCCGAAATCCGGGGTAAAGACGAAATCCACCTTAAACATTCCACTGTTCTCTAAAATCTGCTTCATGGCCTCGCAAGCACCTCGCCAATAATGACTGCCATCTTGCCCGGCGATCATCATCGTTTTTATCACCTTTTTCTGGGCGTAAGAGGTTGAGGCTGATAAGGCGCAACAGATAAGCGCTATAAAATAGATATACTTTCTCATGGTTGTTGGGGGTTAAATTTTTCACTCTCGGGGCTCCATTCGATACGGTCGTAGCAACGGGTGGTTCGCAAATTATATCCTCGCTCATCAACCGTAAACTTCCCATCCTTGAAATAATCGATATATAACTCGGAGATCCCGTCATTATTGCGATCCTCCACTGTAAGCGCATATTTATCCGTCACATAGATCTCATCCGATATATATTGGATCTCTTTCGTATAATTATCCACGATCACGTAATAAAACTTAAACAGGTCGAAAGTAGGGTAATGCCCATTATCCCGCCCGAAAAGCATGACCTCTTCCATAGCGGCATCATCATCCATATTCGCTAAAACGGATTGTTGAAACCAAAAGCCGTCTTTTTGCGCTTGCGGAGGAATCCGGTCCCAACCCTCTTGATGGGCTGTCACCCGGAATTGGGCATGGGCGCCCATACAAACGAAAAGTAGGAGAACCCAATAAATCAATCGTCTTATCATGTCTATCATTTTTAAATATTATTCATATTTATAAGGCACAAATGTAATGATATGTCTCTTATTGATTATATTTGTCTTGTATTAAATTCACCTTTAGTCTAAATATATTATGAGCGATCAACCAATAGATTTTACGCAACGTAACATAGCCATCGACATCCTCCGGGCCGTCACGATGTGTGTAATGATCTTCGAAAGCGTACATCAAATTAAAAATTTAAACATTAAAACATATCGCTATATGAAAAAGATTATCGGACTATTCTTGCTTATATGGGCTATAGGTTCAGCCCAAGTTTCCGCCCAATCAGAGACAAACCGTTTAGATAGTATCATGCCCGTACGAGGCTTGGCCATCGCCGCTCCATCCGCGCAGAAGTTGGATCTATTCTTGAAGTTCGTCCAAGAGGAACTGGCTCCCAGTCATTTCAACTTGTTGATTCTACGGGTAGACTGGAATTATGCCTATGAGTCCCATCCAGAACTGAGGGATCCGACCCCACTCACACGAGAGGATGTGAAAAAGATCGTAAAGGTTTGCCGGGATAACGGAATACGTATCGCTCCCCAGATCAATCTCTTGGGGCATCAATCATGGGCTGAGACTACCTACGCTTTATTACGTGAGTATCCGGAGTTCGACGAGACGCCACACGTGGATACCAAGAACTATACGGGTTGGCCCAACTCAGACGGGCTTTATTGTAAAAGTTACTGCCCGCTTCATCCGGAAGTACATAAAATCGTATTCGCTTTAGTAGACGAGTTGACGGATGTTTTCGAGACTCAATTATTCCATGCCGGGATGGACGAGGTCTTTTATATCGGACATGATAGTTGCGTCCGTTGCGGCGGACATGACAAGGCTGAGTTATATGCCGGTGAGGTCACTAAAATACAAAACCACTTAGCCTCACAAGGCAAACGATTGATGATATGGGGAGACCGCCTGATCGATGGCAAGACTACCGGGATCGGCGCTTGGGAAGCTAGCATGAACAATACCTACCGTGCGATCGACTTGATCCCGAAAGATGTCTTTATCTGCGACTGGCATTATGAGCGTGCCGAGCAGACCGCTGTTTACTTTGCCATGAAAGGCTTCGACGTTGCTACATGCCCTTGGCGTAAACCTCAGATAGCGCTTCAACAGGTAGATGATATGATCCATTTCCGCCAGCATTCAAATCCGGAAATGTCTCGCCATTTCCAAGGAATTATCGAGACAGTCTGGTCCGGTGCAGACAGTTTCCTCGAGGCCTATTATAACCCGACTACCTATAAGCAAGAGGTCTCAGACGCTGTCACGGTCAAGAAACTAATCGAGAAATATAAGGCTTTGGAGAATCAGTGAATGTAATTTAGGTCATAATACCTGTAATCCATCTACAAAAGTTTCTCCGGATTTCATCGATCTTTGCCGTTGCAATCGAAAAGGGATAAACAAACCAAGAAGTAGAACTTATTAAAATAGCAATTATGACACTAAACGAATTCTTGAAGTATGTAGAGACAAGAAAGCCTCTTAAAGGAGACGAGGTCCATCAGTTTATGAACGAGATGAGCGATGAGGCCAGACGCATGACATTCGAGTTAAACGGCTCATATCACGATCCCGAGGAAATCCGTGAGCTGTTATCCCGCTTGTTTAATAAGCCGGTCGATCCGTCTTTTCGTGTATTCCCCCCGTTCTATACGGATTTTGGGAAGAATATCACGGTAGGCAAGAACGTTTTCATCAATGCTTGCTGTCATTTTCAAGATCATGGCGGGGTGACACTGGACGACGGTTGCCAGATCGGGCATAACGTGGTCTTTGCCACCCTCAACCACGGCTTCGCCCCCGAAGACCGGAGCACTACCTACCCTGCCCCGATCGTTCTGAAAAAGAATGTCTGGGTAGGCTCGAACGCAACGATCCTATCCGGCGTAACCATTGGCGAGAACGCTATAGTCGGAGCCGGCTCGGTAGTTACTAAAGATGTACCGGACAATGCCATCGTGGGAGGTGTTCCCGCCAAGGTCATAAAATACATCCAATAACCCGTAACACCGATTACGACATCTGGGATTTCCGATATTCATTCGGGGTACACCCCACGGTCTTCTTGAATATGCGGCTGAAGTGCTGGGAGTATTGGAATCCTAGGTCGTAAGCGATTTGGCTAACGGTCTTGTTTGTCCCTAATATCCATTCTTTCGCTAAGGAAATAATCCGGTCTTGTATATTTTCTTGGGCAGTTTTCCCTGTTTCTTTCTTGATCAGATCACCGAAATAGTTCGGGGACAAACAAATCTTCTCAGCGAAATACCGTACAGTAGGTAGCCCTTCCTGTCTTAACAGATCGCTTTGCAGGTATTCATCCAGTAATCGTTCGAACCTCACCAACACATCCTTATTCGTCTCCGCACGGGTCGTAAACTGACGGTCATAAAAACGCAGGCAATAATCGAGCAGCAACTCGATATTCATCGCGATCAGCCGTTTGCTATGCTTGTCGATGGAGTGCTCCAACTCGATCTGGATTTTCCTCAGGCAATCCACGAAGATCCCCTTCTCTTCCTCAGAGAGATGTAACGCCTCGTTTGATTCATAGGAGAAGAAAGAATAACGCTTGATGTCCCGTCCCAAAGCCGTACCACGGATCAAGTCCGGATGGAAAAGCAACCCATGCGCCAAAGGCCGGGTCCCATCCTTAAGCTCAATACCCGTCACCTGCCCGGGAGCGAATCCTACTACGGTTCCTTCTTGATAATCATAATATTGCCTCCCATACCGAATATCCCCGCATTTCGTATCTTTCAGGAAAAGTCCGTATATACCATAATTAACCCGGAAATTAGTAGGCCATGTCTCGGACTTGGATAAATCTACCACGCTCACCAATGGGTGCAACGTCTCCAAGCCAAACATCTTGTTGTATTGATCAACGGTATCGATCTTTATTAGATTCTCCATAAGGCTATCTGTTTTATTGGTCTCAAAGATAAACATTCCAAATATAACAACCTCATGCCATCAGGCAAAATCCATCGAACCGGATGATATCGTACTAAAATATGTATTAAAGGAAAATTTAAAAAGAGGAAGGAGAAATAAAAAGCGGTCTGGACGGGACTCGAACCCGCGACCCCATGCGTGACAGGCATGTATTCTAACCAGCTGAACTACCAGACCAAAATGTTATTCTTTATCGCTATTCCGTTGAATTGCGGTGCAAAGATAGGTGGATTTTTTGAATTAGCAATAGTTTAGGATGAAAAAATTAGAACAAATCGATAAATTTCATACTTTTGTCCCCCATATATAATTAACACTAGCATGAAAAATACTCCTGTAGACTATCAGACAGCCAGACGGATTATCGATGGCTTTGGACTTCCCGATTTTGGGAAAGCGACTATCCGGGAGGTAGTTGCCATATCCACGCAATTGGAACAAGAAACGGGAACCGAGTTCATCCATATGGAAATGGGCGTACCGGGCTTGAAAGCCGCCCAAGTAGGCGTAGACGCTGAGATCGAAGCCCTTCGTAGCGGTATAGCGTCTATCTACCCGAACATCAACGGAACTCCCGAAGTGAAAAAGCAAGCTTCCCGCTTTATCAAGGCGTTTATAAATATAGATATAGACCCAGAGTGTTGCGTACCCGTAACCGGTTCCATGCAGGGCACATACGCCTCTTTCCTTACGGCCGGACAATGTACGCCGGGAAAAGACACCATCTTGTTTATCGACCCCGGATTCCCCGTGCAGAAACAGCAAATAGCCGTTATGGGCTATAAATATGAGTCATTCGACGTATACGAATACCGTGGCGAGCGATTGCGTGAGGCCTTGGAAGCGCATCTTTCCAAAGGCAATATTGCCGCGATGATCTATTCTAACCCGAACAATCCGGCTTGGTTCTGCCTCACCGACGAGGAGTTGAAGATCATCGGCGAGATGGCCAACAAATACGACGTGATTGTCATAGAGGACCTCGCCTATTTTGCCATGGATTTCCGCAAGGACCTCGGATGTCCTTTCGAGCCTCCTTACCAAGCGAGCGTAGCCCGTTATACCGATAATTATATCATGCAGATATCCGGTTCCAAAGCGTTCAGCTATGCCGGACAGCGTATCGGCGTGACAGCGATCTCCAATAAACTTTACCATCGCTCCTATCCGGGATTGACTCAGCGTTATGGAGGCGGTACGTTCGGTACGGTATATATCCACCGTGTCTTATACGCCCTATCTTCCGGAACCAGCCACTCGGCCCAATTCGCCTTAGCCGCCATGTTCAAGGCCGCCGCGGACGGTACGTTCGACTTTGTCTCGCAAGTGAAAGAATACGGACGTCGAGCGGAGAAACTAAAGAAGATTTTTACGGATCATGGTTTCACAATCGTTTATGATCACGATCTGGACCAACCGATAGCCGACGGTTTCTATTTCACGATCGGTTACCCGGGAATGACCGGCGGACAATTGATGGAAGAGCTGGTTTATTACGGAGTAAGCGCCATATCATTAAGTACCACAGGTAGTAACCAACAAGGACTACGGGCTTGTACCTCTTTCATAAAAGATCACCAATATGATTTGCTGGACGAAAGACTGAGATTATTCGAGGAAAATCATCAAGCATAAATTAACAATAAGCCCGGTCGGTTCACGTTTATTAACTTGAATCCCGGGCTTTTCATTTGCTTCTTATTAAAAAACGCCTTATATTGTCGGTGAATTAGTAACAACCTAACATTCACGATCATGGCATCTTATAAAAATATATTTAAAATAACACATAACGATGTCCTTCCTATTCAAGGAAGTATCCTGATTGCCGAGCCTTTTTTACAAGATGCCTATTTCCAACGTTCCGTCGTATTATTAATAGAGCATACGGAACACGGATCGATGGGATTTGTCTTGAATAAAAAAACGGATCTTATCGTAAACTCTTTTTTCAAGGAGTTTGCCGAATTTCCGGAGATACCGATTTATCTGGGGGGGCCGGTCAGCCCCAACCGTTTGTTCTTTATTCATTCCTTAGGGGATAATATCATTCCGGACGCATTAAAGATCAATGATTATTTATATTTCGACGGGGATTTCAACGCATTGAAACGATACATCCTCAACGGGCACCCAATCGATGGGAAAGTGAAGTTTTTCTTGGGATACTCCGGATGGACCGAAGGGCAATTAAACCATGAAATCAAACGGAACTCGTGGGCCGTAAGCCATATCACCACCGATAATATCCTGTCTGCCGATGGGGAGGGCTATTGGAAAGATTCCGTAGAATTATTAGGCAATGATTATAAAACTTGGACAAAATATCCGAAGGACCCGTATTTAAATTAACTGCATTATGCAGACATCGGAATAACCATCCGGTGTCCTGATCCAGTCCTTAAGCGTCCCCGCCTCGACAAATCCCAGACGGGTAAATAATTTCTTGCTAGGCTCGTTCGCCACGGGAATATGCACATAAAGTTGATGAAGCTTCAAAAACGTATAAGCGTATTCCATCAATAGTCTTAACGCTTCCGTAGCGAAGCCACGTCCTTGATACCTACGGTCCAGCATAATACCGCAAGCCGCTCGGTTCGGATGCGGCTCAAAATCGAATAAGTCCACGATCCCCACGGAAGTCCCCGTATCGCAATCCTCGATCATGAAGCGAAGTTGGCGAGACTCATAGATACTCCGGTCGCTACCCGCTATATATTCCTTCAATATATAACGGGAATAGGGAGCCAAGGTATTCCCTACTTCCCATAACTCCGGATCATTCTCCCAACGATACAACAACTCCAGATCCTCTGGTTCCAATGCCCTCAAACGGACTCTATCATTCGACAATAACATATTTACCCAAGGATTACTTAAACAAGCCGACCACTCTTCTTCGTATATATATGGTAAACCGCTTTCTTGTTCACGAGCTTGTCCATAAACAAGAGCATCTGCTCGTAACGGGCATCGGGGAAGCAGAAAGCGTAGTCCGTAAAGCCTTTCATCTGGTTCTTGCGACAGATAGCATCCATCACACGCTCCACGTCCAAATCCCAGAGATTCACGAATTCCAGATCCGGCATAGCTTTCAGGCAAACGGCCTTTACCTCCTCAAAATGATCCTCCCTACACAAGATCAAAAGGCGGCGATGCTTAACCGCTTTAGCCTTCTTGCGTAGAGGGGCTGAAATCGTCGCCCAGCAAGCTTTCAGCAGGACAGCCAACCGGATCAGTATCCGCATCAACCAACCGGACCCCGGATAATATTTCTTATAGAAAATCAACATGGCGCCGTAAAAAGCCCTTATGTACCTCAAGTCACCATGCTTCGTACTCTCCCCCTTATAATGCAGGATCCGTTCCGGCACGTACAAGTTCTTATAGCCTCCCAACACGATCCGATAAGACAAATCGATATCCTCCCCATACATGAAGAACGACTCATCCAACAAGCCAACCTTATCCAACGCCTCATGGCGAAGCAACATGAACGCACCCGCCAGCACCTCCACCTTATGCGTCTGCTCTTTATCCAGATACGGCAGGCTATAACGTGCGAATGCAGGAGAGTTAGGAAACAGCTTTGAAAGACCGAATATCTTGCAGAACGACACCCAAGGCGAAGGGAAAGCCCGTTTGCTCTCCGGCAAGAATACCCCATGCCCATTCAGCATCTTCACGCCGATAGCTCCGATCTCCGGATCCTCATCCATCTGGAAGCACAGACTGCGGAGGCTCTCCTCTCCCACCACGGTATCGGGATTCAGCAATAACACGTATTCCCCGGTGCACTGGCGAATCGCCTGATTATTAGCCTTGGCGAAACCGGGATTATCTTTATTCTCAATGAAAACCACCTCCGGGAACTTAGGCCGGAGATATTCGACAGATCCATCCGTCGAGTTATTATCCACCACGAACACCTCGGCGTCCATCCCCGTTACGGCAGCACGGACAGAATAGAGGCATTGCTCCAGAAAATACTTCACGTTATAGTTAACGATGATAACGGACAACTTGGTTTCTTCGTAGGTCATTCCGGATATTAATTATGAGTTATGATTTATGAATTAGAAGAGGTGAGATTGAACTCGGTACGATTGATAATGGATCGTCCTAAGGTGATCTCGTCGGCATACTCGATCTCATCACCGATAGATACGCCACGTGCGATGACACTGATCCTCACATCGTAACCGGATAGCTTCCGGTAAATAAAAAAGTTAGTCGTATCGCCTTCCATGGTAGTGCTCAACGCCAAGATGATCTCTTTCACCTCACCTTCGGCCACACGTCGCACCAGACTGTCGATACGCAAGTCGCCCGGTCCGATACCATCCATCGGCGAGATGATCCCGCCCAACACATGGTATACGCCACGGAATTGCCCGGTATTCTCTATCGCCATCACCTCCTTGATATTCTCTACCACGCAAACCAAGGAATGGTCACGGCTGGGGTTGGCGCAAATAGAGCAAACCTCATCATCACATATATTATGGCAGACCTTGCAGTACTTCACGTCTCGACGGAGGGCGACCAAGGCCGCGGCGAAGTTTTCCGTATAGCCGACGTCCCGGCGCAACATATAAAGCGCTAGCCGGAGCGCTGTCTTCCTCCCCACCCCCGGCAAGGAAGCCAATTCATTCACGGCATTTTCCAACAAGGCTGAAGGATATCTTTGATTCATCTACTTTCTGTATTTGACTACAAAAATAGAAAGAATTTACGAATTAACGATAAACCTCAAATTATTTACTCGGCTTCTCCCCCATCCCATTCAAGTCGCACATCTCTTGCTTGATATGTACAACTATAACTGCTCTAGGTATAATTGTTCATGTCCTCAAGTAATAAACATTCTTTTTGCCATATACAAACATACTTACTACTTGATCTATTTCCAAATGATCGCCGTGGGATGTACAGACCACGACGTGATTTGTATATTCCACGACTTGGTCTGTATAGATCACGCCGTGGTTTGTAGAATTATACAGCATGCGAACAAGAATTCATACGCTACTGGGCAAGAATTCATATAGATAATTTGGGTACGGTTGCCCTAACTATTCTAAAGAATCCTTGCATGTCTCAGCCAGAAAACATAAATTTGTCACCCAACACCCGTTTGGTGGAGCTATTACGAACTAATAATCTAACATTTTAATATCGTGAAACCAGAAAATGAAGAAAAGGTAACCGGGCTGCCAGAAAACGCCTACCGAGAATTAAAAGAAGGGGAAAGCTACAAGCCTCTTATGTCTCCCAACAAACACTATCCGGAGGTTACGCCTTGGTCCGTCCTTTGGGGATTGGTCATGGCGGTGATATTCAGCGCGGCGGCCGCTTATCTGGGCCTGAAGGTCGGTCAAGTATTCGAGGCCGCCATCCCGATCGCTATCATCGCCGTAGGGTTGTCTAGCGGATTCAAGCGGAAGAACGCCTTGGGAGAGAACGTCATCATCCAGTCTATCGGGGCCAGTAGCGGCGTGATCGTGGCGGGGGCCATTTTCACCTTGCCCGCCCTTTATATCCTGCAAGACAAATATCCGGAGATCACGGTCAATTTCTTCGAGGTTTTCATGAGTTCCTTGTTAGGAGGTATCATCGGGATCTTGCTATTAATCCCGTTCCGTAAATATTTCGTATCCGATATGCACGGTAAGTATCCCTTCCCGGAAGCTACGGCTACCACGCAAGTACTCGTCTCCGGCGAGAAAGGCGGAAGCCAAGCGAAGCCCTTGATATTCGCCGGATTAATCGGTGGTTTGTACGACTTCATCATCGCCACCTTCGGTTGGTGGGGCGAGACGATCAGTACCCGTATCGTCGGAGCCGGTGAGATGCTGGCAGAGAAGGCCAAGATCGTATTGAAAGTCAATACGGGCGCTGCCGTGCTAGGTCTGGGTTACATTATCGGATTAAAATACTCCTTGATCATCTGCGCCGGTTCATTCTTGGTATGGTTGGTGATCATCCCCGCCATGTCCGCCATTTTCAGCGCCGACGTACTTACGTTCGGCAATGACGCTATCACGGCGACCGTCGGGAGCATGAGCGCCGAGCAAATCTTCACCACCTACGCCCGCCACATCGGTATCGGAGGTATCGCTACCGCCGGGGTGATCGGCATCATCAACTCTTGGGGAATCATCAAGGGAGCCGTAGGCTTGGCGGCGAACGAGTTGAAAGGAAAAGGAGACGCTGTGGAGAGTAATACCATACGTACGCAAAAGGATTTGTCGATGAAAGTGATAACGATCGGTATCATCGTATCGCTGATCGTCACCTTCCTGTTCTTCCAGTTCGGCGTACTTCATAATTGGTTCCATGCCGCCATCGGCTTATTGCTGGTCGGGGTGATCGCTTTCCTTTTTACGACCGTAGCGGCAAACGCTATCGCTATCGTAGGGACGAACCCGGTATCGGGCATGACGCTCATGACGTTGATCCTCGCCTCCATCATCTTGGTCGCCGTAGGGTTGAAAGGGCCGGCCGGCATGGTATCCGCCCTGATTATCGGAGGCGTGGTTTGTACGGCGCTTTCCATGGCGGGAGGTTTCATTACCGACTTAAAGATCGGCTATTGGCTGGGGAGCACACCCGCCAAGCAAGAGACTTGGAAATTCCTAGGCACGCTAGTTTCCGCCGCTACGGTAGGAGGCGTGATCTTGATATTGAACCAGACGTACGGTTTCACGACCGGGCAATTGGCCGCTCCGCAAGCGAACGCTATGGCCGCCGTTATCGAGCCGTTGATGAGTGGTTCCGGAGCACCTTGGGCTTTATATGCGATCGGAGCCGTCCTCGCCGTCGTATTGAACTTCTGCAAGATACCGGCGTTGGCATTCGCCTTGGGTATGTTTATCCCTTTGGACCTGAATACGCCGCTTTTGATCGGTGGAGCGATCAGTTGGTACGTAGGAAGCCGTAGCAAAGACCAAAGCTTGAACTCGGCCCGCTTGGAGAAAGGTACGTTACTGGCTTCCGGCTTTATCGCCGGCGGTGCCTTGATGGGGGTGGTCAGCGCGGCCTTACGCTTCGGTGGAATCAACTTGATGAACGAGGAATGGGCATCTAGCAATGCCGCCGAGATACTGGCGGTTGTCATGTACCTTGTCATGATCGCTTACCTTACATTTAATTCCCTGAACGCGAAAAAAGAATAGAATAAAGGAATAAGGATATGGAAGCACCTGTAATCAATGTGGGAATCATGACCCACAAAGCGGTCTCATTTGTTTTTAACGAAGAGTATGTACATACGGAAACCGGCACGTTCACCATAGGCGAGCAACGTGCCCTCTGGGTAAACGGCAAGATCGTGTACAATGGGAAGCTTTATCAGGAGCTATTCTTCGAGCCGACCAGCCCGCAATCCTCTTTCGACTTGAAGGCGGTCACGATCGGCGTGGATTTTCACTGGCAACGGCAGGAGGATCAACGCTTCAAGGGAGCGTTGAACCTCGTGGCGACCGATAAAGGTATCGTCACGATCAACCAAGTGGACGTGGAGGAATACCTTACCAGCGTAATCTCCTCGGAGATGAGCGCCAACGCCTCCAAAGAGTTGCTGAAAGCCCATGCCGTGATCTCGCGAAGCTGGCTCTTGGCACAGGTCGAGAAGAATTTCAACTTGAACGGATCGGTTACGCCCTATAAAAGTTGTTACCGCGACAACGAGACCTTGATCCGCTGGTACGACCGGGAGGACCATGAGTTGTTCGATGTCTGTGCCGACGACCATTGCCAGCGTTACCAAGGTATTACCCGGGCATCGAACCCGATAGTCAGGGAGGTGATCAAAGAGACCCGTGGAGAGGTATTGATGGATAACGATACGATCTGCGACGCCCGGTTCTCGAAATGCTGCGGAGGCGTGACCGAGAAATTCGAGAATTGCTGGGAACCGGTTCCCCACTCCTATCTTACCGCATTGAGGGACGGCGAGACTCCCGCCTATCCCGACTTGACGGACGAGCGGGAAGCGGAACAATGGATACGTACCTCACCCGAAGCCTTCTGTAATACGACGGACAAGGAGATCCTTAGCCAAGTGCTAAACAACTACGATCAAGAGACCACGGATTTCTACCGTTGGAAAGTAGAATACACGCAAGAGGAACTATCGGGGTTGATCCACCGGAAAACGGGTATGGATTTCGGACTGATCATCGATCTCGTACCGTTGGAAAGAGGTTCGTCCGGACGTATCACGAAACTCAAGATCGTAGGGGTACGCCGTTCGTTCACCATCGGCAAAGAGCTTGAGATACGCCGGACATTATCCGAGACGCATCTATACAGCTCGGCCTTTGTTGTCGATAAGAAGGATATCCGCCTCGATATCCCCTCCCGCTTCATCTTGACAGGAGCCGGATGGGGACATGGCGTAGGGCTTTGCCAGATCGGAGCCGCCGTGATGGGAGCCAAAGGGTATTCGTACCGGAAAATCCTCACGCATTATTTCCCCGGAGCCTCTATTGAGAAAAGGTATTAAACAAAGGTGTCCAAAATCTGGACACCCTTGTCCAATTATTGGACACTCATAAATAATCATACGCTACTCACCCCTCTGTTTTTCAACCACATAAACACAATGGCACGGTATTTGATTTTATCTTACCGGAAAATAATACAATAACAATATGAAAAACATCGGGATCGCAATTCGCTCCCTTTTTAAGAGAGGGCAACACAATGTAATGAAGATTATCTCCTTGGGTATAGGACTGACCATCGGCTTGGTGCTGATCGCTAAAGTCCACTTCGAGAACACCTACGATAACTTCTATCCGGACGGAGACCGGATCTATCGAGTATATGAGAAATTTTTCATGAACGGGGAAGTGGGCGACCACGGGCAAACGCCCGCCGGAGTAATCCCCCTCTTGAAACAAGAAACACCGGAGATCGAGGCCGCCACACGCTATACGTACTTCCGGGGAAACTCCCCTTTTACGATGTCCGACAACAAGCATCGGCTCAAAGCGACCTTCATCCTAGCGGACAGTTGTCTTTTCGACGTATTGCCCCGCCCCATGCTCATCGGAGACCCTAAGCAAGTTCTCTCCCAACCCATGTACGTGCTCGTATCCGACGAGATCGCCGAACGTATCGGCGGTAACGTGATGGGAAAACGCTTCGAGATTGACGACGCGCCGGGACAAGCCCTCACGATAGGCGGCGTATTCAAGAAACTACCGGACAACACCGAACAGAGTTATGACATTATCGTATCCCTTTCTTCCATCAGCAAGTTCATGTGGGACGGAACCCATATGTTAACCGGAAACGACCGCTACCAAAGTTATGTCAAGGTATCGCCGGGTACGACAGAGGCCCAGTTGGAAGCGGGAATGAGACAGATGATCGACAAGCATTTCCCCGTAAACGACCTTAAGAAAGCCGGCGTGGAACTGACCTTCACCTTCCACAAACTACTCAACGTACATATGGAGGACGATATGGCCAAACGTATGGCCTTGATCCTCTCGTTCATCGCCTTCGTATTGATCTTCACCGCCGTAATGAACTATATATTGATCGTGATCTCCTCCATCGTGAACCGCACGAAAGAGATGGCCGTACGCAAATGTTACGGGGCGAGCGGTAAGGATATCCAAGGTATGGCGTTGTCCGAGGTAGGGACCCACGTCACCGTCGCGCTAGCGCTGGTCGTACTTCTGATCCTAGGATTTCAAGGAATTATAAAGGAGCTGATCGGCACGGGAGTCCGATCGTTATTCCTATCCACGGGTATGTGGGCGATATGCCTCACGGTCATAGTCGTACTGATCTCTACGGGCATAGCTACCGGCTGGTTCTTAGGACGCATTCCTGTAGCGGCTGTTTTCCGGAGCATCCGTGAGGCACGCCGCCTTTGGAAATTGGGACTCTTGTTCTTCCAGTTCACGGCAATCAGCTTCCTCGCCTCCTTATTGCTAGTGGTAGGCAAGCAATACGACCATATGGTGAATGATCATCCGGGATACAATCCCGAGAACCTCGCCTATGTGTATATCGGCGCCGTAGACTCCACGGGGCGTGCCAAACTGATCGAGGAAACCCAGAGATTGCCCGAGGTAGACGCCATCACGACTTGCTATAACCTTCCTTTCTGGGGAGCCTCGGGCAATAACGTCTATCTTCCGGGAGACGACCGGGAACTATTCAACATCGCCGACCTCTACGACGTAGGAAACGATTACCTGAACGTATTGGAAATCCCGATCGTAGAAGGACAATACTTCACAGAGAATACCACCTCCTCGCAAGAGATACTGGTGAGCCGCAATTTCATTGAATACATGAAACCTTTCGCCGACTGGAGCGACGGAGCCGTGGGCAAGACGGTACAAATAACCGGACACGATACCAAGTCCGAGTCGATGCCTCTCTTCACGATCCGGGGCGTGTTCGAGGATTTCCGCCTAGGTTCCATAGCGGGAGAAGATCCGCGAGCCAAGATCATGTTCTATACGAAAGGGGCGGCCCAACATATGGTCATTCGGTACCATAGCCTTTCTTCCGAGGCCCTACGCAAGACGCAGGATCTAATTGGGCAACTCATCCCGGATAAAGAACTCAACGTGATCTCCTTCAAGAGCGAGATGCTGGAAGGATACACCTCCTCCCGGAAATTCCGTGACTCCGTCATGATCGGTGGCATCGTCACCTTGCTGATCGTCTTTATCGGATTGATCGGATACACGAACGACGAGGTGAACCGTCGCCGGAAAGAAATGGCGATCCGCAAGATTAACGGAGCCACGGTAAAAGACATACTCCATATTTTCTTGAAAGATATCATCACCATGGCATTGCCGGCCATCTTACTTGGTTGCGGTATCGCTTTCTATATCTCCCAAAAATGGCAAGAGCAATTTTCGGAAAAGATCCAGCTATCCTGGTATCTATTCGTGGGAGGAGGCGTATTGGTACTCACCGTCATACTGGCGGTTTCCGGATATAACGTATTCCGTACCACCCACGACAATCCCGTAAACAACCTCAAGTCCGAATAAATCAAAAGGGCCGCATCTTATCCGGACGGCGGCCCTTTGACTTAATGTTTACCTATTTCCCGGTTATGATGAACAACCGGTTCGCTTTCACTCTCACGAGCTATTACTATGACACAAAGGTAGGCCGAAGGTTTAAAACGATCAAAAAGAATTCGACGAATCGGGCGTTTTCCTCGGTGAATCTCGTTATTTTTCCTACTTTTGTCCCTATTAATACATACAACCATGGGACTGAAAAAACAATTCGTATCAGCGATTTTGCTAGGCAGCGCACTAACCGCTCCCCTATTCGCACAAGATATCGCCACCCCGTCCAGCTCGATAGACACTTTAGCCATTTTCTCATTCAACGATTTTCATGGGGCTTTCGCCTCCGACGGGATCACGCCGGGAGCCGCCCGGTTGGTACAAATGACACAAAACGAGAAACAACGCTATCCGCATTCCATCGTTGTCTCAGGCGGAGATAATTTCAGCGGAAGCTATTTCTCCAAGATCACGAAAGGCGAGCCTATCAAAGAAATGTACGAGGCGATGGACGTGGAAATGTCCGCCATCGGTAACCACGAGTTCGACTGGGGACTTTCTTATCTAGTGGACACCGCCGCCTTGAATATCCCCCATGTGGCCGCCAATATCACCGAAGAGAAGAGATATACTCACCCCAACTGGTTGAGTCCCTACCGTATCGTAGAGCGTAAGTTGAAAGATGGCTCCTCCCTGCGCATAGCCTTCATCGGACTGACCACGACGGACACCTACGTCAAGACCAAGCCGGAGAACCTGAAAGGGCTTCAGTTCACGCATCCGCTGGGAGCGGTGTGCATACAAACCGTCTACCAGTTAAAGAAAGAGGGCCAGATCGATATGATTATCCTCTTGATGCACATCGGCACGGATATGAAAATGCCTTACCGCATCACCGAGGAGAACGCCCAAGGACTGCCGTTCATCGATAAGGTAGACGCCATCATATCCGCCCACTCGCATGAGCTGGTGCTCGATAAGATCAATAACATTCCCATCATCCAAGCCGGCGTAAACGGTACCCATATCGGGAAACTGCTGTTCCAGATACAGGATTTCAACGGACACCGGGATATCTCTTTCATCCAAGGGGATACCGTGCGTGTAGCCTGCGAGGAGAACCCGGAGATGCGAGAGGCCGTGGAGAAGATCATGGATAAATATCGGCTGAACGAGAAACTTGCCACGGCAAAAGAGGCCTTGATCCACGACCGTACCATCAATAAGTTCGACTATACGCCTATCGGGGCGTTGGTCACGGCCGCTTACGCCCAGCGTTTCCAAAAAGAGATGCCCGCTTACAAGGATCAGCCGGTGATCGGCGTAAACCATTACGGAGGTATCCGTGCGGCCCTCCCGAAAGGGGATATCACCCGACTGCGTGCCGGCAACATCTTGCCTTTCGGCTCCGCTATCGTTGCCTATCGTTTCGACGGCAAGCGGTTGAAGAAGCTATTGGAGGATGGACGGAAGAATCCGAACGGTTTCCTTCAATCCTCCGACCTCACGCTTACCCTAAGCGGAAATAAGATCGAGAAAATAGTCTATACGAGAGACGGGCAAAAGACCGAGATCGAGGACAATACCTCTTGCGTGGTGACCCTAGACGCTTTCATCACCGATGGCGGAGACGGGTACGACGCCTCTTTATTCAAGGGCTACGAGATCCCGGAATTCGACAATTTAGGTATCATATCGACTGACGCTTTCATGGACTACCTAAAGGGCTTCAAGAAACCCATCACGGTAGAATCCACGCATATGCCGGTTATTTCAAAGTAAAGCCGTATCTTTGCGGAGAAGAAGAAAGAAGTTAGCAATACATGAACAGCTATATGATCCTTTTTATTATCGCTGCCTATTTCGCCGTCTTGCTGCTGATAGCATGGATCACGGGACGTAATAACAGCAACGAGGCATTCTTCCTCGGGAACAGGAAATCACCTTGGTATATCGTTTCTATCGGTATGGTAGGGACATCCTTATCGGGGGTGACGTTCGTATCGGTACCCGGCATGGTGCGGGCGATCGATATGACGTATATGCAGACTGTATTAGGCTTCTTCGTGGGATATATCATTATAGCCAAGGTATTGCTACCGCTATACTATAAGTTGCAGCTTACCTCCATCTACTCGTATCTGGATGACCGGATCGGGAGAAGGGGGTACAAGACAGGGGCCTCATTCTTCCTGCTCTCGAAGATCGTAGGGGCGGCCGCACGCTTATATCTAGTGGTCTTGATCTTGCAAACCTACGTGTTCAACGCTTGGAACATCCCATTCGCCGTGACCGCTATCCTCAGTATCCTGCTGGTATGGCTATATACGTTCCGGAGCGGTATCAAGACGATCATCTGGACAGATACGTTGCAGGCCCTTTGTCTCGTGGCAATGTTGATCGTGATCATCTGGCAGGTGAAGGACAAGATGGGACTGGATTTCGGGGGTATGGCGCAGACCTTGGTGGAAAGTCCTCATTTCCGGATCTTCGAGTTTGGCGATTGGCATAGTACGCAAAACTTCTTCAAGCAGTTCTTCAGCGGTATCTTTATCACGATCGTCATGACCGGGCTGGATCAGGACATGATGCAAAAGAACCTCTCCTGCAAGAGCTTGAAGGATGCCCAGAAGAATATGTACACATATGGCTTCGCCTTCACGCCGGTCAACTTCTTGTTTCTCGCGCTGGGGGTACTACTACTGACATTGGCGGCACAGCAGAACATCCAGTTGCCAACCCTCAACGACGATATCCTCCCGATGTTTTGTACCTCGGGGATCTTGGGCGGGAGTATCTTGATCTTCTTTACGATCGGTATCATAGCGGCGGCTTTCAGTAGCGCCGACTCGGCGTTGACAGCGCTCACCACCTCTTTTTGCGTGGATATCCTCGGCGTGCAGAGAGAGGAAGCGAAAAGGGCGAAACGTACCCGCCTAAAGGTACACGTGATGATATCCGTCTTGTTCGTCTTGATCATCTTGGCGTTCAAGGCCGTAAATAACCGGAGTGTTATCGACGCGATCTACATGATAGCGTCGTACACGTATGGTCCTCTATTGGGGCTGTTTGTTTTCGGGCTTTTCACGAAGCGGAACCCCCGTGACAAATACGTGCCCTATATCTGTATAGCCTCCCCGTTGATTTGCCTCGCCACAGATTTCTTGGTGAAACAATACGCAGGCTATACGTTCGGCTACGAGATGCTTATGGTAAACGGAGGCATCACGTTCGCCGGGCTGTGGCTTTCGGCAATTGAAAATGGAAAATTGAAAATTGAGAATTAGGCCTCGCCATTATTCATTTACTCATTATTCATTAATTTATATTTTATGGAAATTAAAAGCGCAGAATTTGTTATCAGTAACACAGACGTAAGGAAATGCCCCGAGGGTAATAAGCCGGAGTATGCCTTCATCGGACGAAGTAATGTAGGCAAATCCTCCTTGATCAATATGCTTACCAACAAGAAGGGCTTGGCGATGACTTCGCAAACACCGGGTAAGACTTTACTTATCAATCATTTTCTTATCAATAACGAGTGGTATCTGGTAGACCTTCCGGGGTATGGCTTCGCCCAACGAGGCAAGGAGAACCGGGAGCAATTGAAACGTATCATCGAGAACTATATCCTCGATCGCGAGCAACTGACCAACCTATTTGTCCTTTTGGACTGCCGCCACGAGGCGCAAAAGATCGATCTGGAGTTTATGGAATGGCTGGGTGAGAGCGGGGTTCCTTTCTCTATCATCTTCACGAAGATCGACAAGATCAGCAAGGGACGCTTGAAAGAGAACCTAAAAGTCTATACGGATAAATTACTGGAGACTTGGGAAGAGCTTCCTCCGATCTTCCTCTCTTCCTCGGAGAAGAAAGAGGGACGGGATGAGATTCTGGACTATATCGAGTCTATCAACAATAGCTTGAATAATTGAAAATTAGTTGAGTTGATATGGGATTAGCTTCGGTTCTTCTGGTTTTATCTCCGTTTACGCAGATCAATACGCCTTATCCTTCCACGGCTTACCTAAAAGGTTATTTGGAGGCAAAGGGTGTACGTGCCGGGCAGGCGGATCTGGGTATCGAGACAATCTTGACTTTGTTTTCCACGCAGGGTCTCGGGGAGTTATTCGCCGAGATCGAGCGACGGAAAGGTAAATATCCGGCTAAAGTCCGGGGGATGCTGGCTAATAAGCAACGGTATATCGACACGATAACCGCCGTTGTCGCTTTCCTTCAAGGAAAGAACGATCCTCTCGCTTATCGCATCTGTAATCAAGATTACCTTCCAGAAAGCGATCGCAGGAGCCAAAACGAGGAGGAGCTGGAATGGGCATTCGGTACTTCGGGATTACGGGATAAAGCCCGTTATCTGGCAACCTTGTATCTGGAGGATCTCTGCGACTTGATCCGGGAAACGATCGACCCGGATTTCGGTTTCAGCCGATATGCCGAGCATCTAGGCCGCTGCGCCTCCTCCTTCGACGAGATCGAGGAAGCCCTCCAAAAGCCTTTCAGCTTTATCGATCGCATGACGCAGCCGCTATTAGAAAAGCACATAGCCGAGAGCAAGTCCAAGGTGATCGCATTCAGCGTACCTTTCCCGGGGAATTTATTCAGTTCCCTCCGGCTCGCCCAGTGGCTGCGGCAGGCACATCCCGATATCCCGATCCTTATGGGAGGTGGTTTCGTGAATACGGAACTTCGCTCCATCACGGATACACGCTTCTTCAAATACATCGATTATCTCTTGCTAGATGATGGAGAGGACCCACTTTTCCAAGTGTTACGCTATCTAGACGGGGCGATCCCAAAAGAGGAACTGGTACGCACCTTCTCCTTGGACGAGAGCGGTAGCCGGGTCGTTTATCAAGATAATCCCGCTTACCCCGCTTGCCGGCAAAGCGAGACCGGATTCCCGGATTACGAGGGCTTGCCGCTGGACAAATACATCTCCGTCATGGAAATGGCCAACCCGATGCACAAGCTTTGGAGCGATGGTCGCTGGAATAAACTGACCTTGGCGCACGGTTGCTACTGGGGGAAATGCGCCTTCTGCGACGGCTCATTGGATTACATCAAACGATATGAGCCGAATACAGCCAAGACTTTGGTAGACCGTATGGAGCGCTTGATCGAGCAAACCGGTGAGATCGGCTTCCATTTCGTGGACGAGGCCGCTCCACCCGCCTTGCTACGGGAAATGGCGCAGGAGATCATCCGCCGTGGGATAACCGTCGTGTGGTGGGGAAATATTCGTTTTGAGAAAAGCTATACTGAGGAACTATGCGACCTTCTTCAACGAAGTGGCTGCATCGCCGTATCGGGAGGCCTAGAAGTAGCCTCTCCCCGACTCCTCAAACTGATAAATAAAGGGGTGACAGTGGCTCAGGTGGCACGGGTCGCCAACAACTTTACCGGGGCTGGTATCATGGTCCATGCCTATTTGATGTATGGTTTCCCGACCCAAACCGCTCAAGAAACCATAGATTCCTTGGAAACAGTCCGGCAAATGTTTGAGCTAGGGCTGATCCAATCCGGATTTTGGCATCGTTTCGCCATGACAGCACATAGTCCTGTGGGGTTGCACCCCGCCGAGTACAGTTGCCGTGTCACGGAGTCTCCCTTTGGGGGATTCGCCCGTAATGACGTACAGTTCGAGGCGCTTTCCGGCTGCGATCCGGAGCTTTTCAGCGAGGGGCTTTGCGTTTCCCTCTATAATTACATGAATGGAACTGGTTTCGATTTGCCTTTGCATAAATGGTTTGGCGGCATGAAAGTGCCACGCACCACCCTGCCGCCAAATTATATAGAGAGAATAGTGGAGGAATAGCCCCGCGGAGGCTCGCCGAGTATTTAATAACTGATCTTACACCCCACGAAATAACTTCTGGGAATCCCCGGGCCATAGATATACCCGGCATCCCGGTGCGCTCCCTTGTCGAAATCATCTTGATAGGAGTCGAAGATATTCTGGACTCCAGCATTTACCTGTAAAGTCACGGACTTGAAGATCGGGAAGTCATAAGCCAGCTTGAGATTCAAGTCGAAGAAATCACGAGTCTTCTCCTCACGATCTTCCGGGATATAACCCGCCAAGTGCTGCACCAACATACTTCCCGTATATGTACCCGTCAAGGAAGCGGAGAAACGCTTGACCGGCGTGAAGGTAGAAGTGAAATAACCATATACGTCCGGAGAGCGGAACATCTTCTTCTGCGGAGTGATATTCGGATTCTCGCTCCATTGCTCCGCCTCCTTGTAACGGCTCCGTTGCAAGGTAGCGCCCGCCTGTATCTGCATCCAAGAATAGGCCATCTTACCCTCCAGATTGATACCCATCACACGGGCACCCTTTCCGTTACGGCGTTCCATCAGCAGGTTATTATCCTCGTCACGGCCGATCTCCTCCAAGATAAACACGTTCCGCAAATCCGTATAGAAACCTTCCACCAAGAAATTCACCTGAACCGGGCCGAAGCGATGATAGAAATCTACGGAAGCACTCACGCTCTGAGAATTCTCCTCCTTCAAGTCCGGGGAGATCTGGATGATCGCCACGTCGCCACCCACGGCGGTGATATGCAAATCCTCGTCGAACGCTTGAGGAGCCCGGAAACCGCTGGAGTACGACATACGCAGGTTGATATCCTTCGTCGGATTGAAACGCACGTTCGCACGAGGGCTAAAGATCACGTGATCCATCATATTATGCTTATCCAAACGGCCACCGATCAAGAAACTCCAACGATCATTCTTCCACTCGTTCTGGGCAAAAGCACTACCGATATGCACGGTCTGGGCGATCGTACGGTTATAACCAAGCATCTCGTCCTGCAAATCATCGTAGCTATACTCGGCACCTCCCGTAAAGGTAGCGGGCATAAAAAGGCATTTGTCCCATTCGTAGGAGTATTGGGCGCCACCGATAAAGGTCATGTCCGTCGTGTTACCATAGGCGTTCGGGTCTTTTCCGGCGCCGTAATAACTCTGGCGTTTCGTATGCTGGGCGGAGGTGTACACATTCAGCCGATGATGATAGTCACGAGAGAAAAGATCGAATTTCAGGCCTCCCCCGTTGATCTGGTGGTCGGTCTGCTCGGTGATATCCGTCTCGTGAGGCGGAAGATCCAATAAATTACCGCCCCGGCGGAACTCGCTGATGTTATGGTACTCGAAAGTGAGCTTGGAGTAATTGCTGGTCTTTAGGTAGGAACGGAATCCGAGGGTCTTCGCCTCCAACTTACCAAGCTCTGAGTAGCCGTCGCCATCATGGTCGTAAGAGGCACGGTGGCGGCCCTGCCCGAAGAGGTAGATACCCGCCTTATGATCGTCCGTCACCAACGAGGCGTTCACGGTGGTATTGTTATCCGGACGGCTTCCCCCGATCATCGTCAACGAATGGGCGATCTGGGCAGAGTTGCGCATCGGCTCCTTCGTGATGATATTGATCGTACCGGCGATAGCGGACGAACCGAACAAGGCCGAGCCTCCTCCGCGCATCACCTCCACCCGCTCGATCATATTCGCCGGGATCTGCTCCAAGCCATATACGCCAGTCAGGGCGCTGAAGATCGGCCGGCTATCCACCAAGATCTGGGTATAAGGGCCTTCCAGACCATTGATACGCACTTGTTGGAAACCGCAATTCTGGCAGTTATTCTCCACACGCACGCCGGGCTGGAAATTCAAGCCGTCGGCCAAGGAAGTCGCGTGTGTGGTCTCGAACACCTTGGAGTCGAGCACGTTTACCAAGGAAGGAGCCAGACGGCGGGTCGTCTCGTTACGGTTTGCCGATACGACAACACCGTCCAAGGAGACAGCGTCTTCCTCGGCATTGAAATTAATCTCCAATGTCTTCCCTTTCTTAAGGTTCACCGTCTTCTCCTCGGTTTTATATCCGATAGACTTCATGACCAAGGTATATTTCCCCTCAGGAAGATTTTTCATATAATAATGACCGGTCGCGTCGGTAGTCGTACCGATTGTCGTACCGTGGAGATAGACATTGATAAAAGAGAGATGCTCTCCTGTTTTCTTATCGAGGATATGACCTACGATATTAGCGTCGGAAGGATTCAGGGAAACATGATCGTCTCCCTCTGCCCACGCTGACGTAAAGATACAGCACAGGCATAGTATAAGTGTAATAAACTTATTCATTGCTTGATTAATAGTTGTTTGAATATTAATGATTACGAATTGCCGAGGAGACGGGGCATGCCCCGTCTCTACAAACGGATATTGATTTCTGGATATGTAATCAAACAACTGGGGGAGCCCGCAGGTATCGCAGTCCCTCAACGGAAGTGACATGATCCGGATAGACCGGAGACTCGGAAAGATTAGATACTTCTAAAGAATAGAATTGTAAACGTAACGGGTGAATCGCCCCGTCCATCACGTGAATAGACGAGAGCATATGAAACAACTGTATCTCCGCCAGAGAGGCATGATGATGGCAAGTACCGTCCGCCGTCTTCTTGAAAGGGTGCGCATGCACGATGGTCGTACCATGCTCCACATGGACGTGCGTAAAAAGCGAGACGCTGCTATAATACGCAATAAAAAGTACCGGCAGCAACCACTTTATATATTTAACCATCGTTTCCCTCACCCTGTATCATCGTTATTTCGTGGGCAAAGATACTACAATTTTTTTAATTGCTTTGTTTTATGTATTTTCGCGCTTCTAAAGCAAAAAAGAAACTCTTATGAATTGGTTACTTGAGACGCTTGCAGAACCCTCGATGATACAGGCCGTGGCTGTCATTTCTATCGTGGCGGCGGTTGGTGTGTATTTAGGGCGGCTAAAGATATTCGGCATTTCATTAGGCATTACTTTTGTATTCTTCGCCGGTATTATGGCAGGGCATCTGGGCATTACCGTAAATAAGGACATGCTGAACTTCGCCCAGAATTTCGGGCTTATCGTTTTCGTATATACCTTGGGATTGCAGGTAGGTCCCGGTTTCTTCTCTTCCCTAAAAAAAGGCGGGGTGGAAATGAATACGATGGGATTAGGGGTGATCGCTTTAGGACTGATTTTGACGTTGGTGTTTCATTGGATAACAGGAATCTCCGTCCCCGTTATGGTAGGGTTGCTATCCGGTGCCGTAACGAATACCCCGGCCCTAGGTGCCGCCCAGCAAGCGCTCTTACAGATGGATCCGGAAAATACGAGGAACGTAACGGATATGGCTCTGGCCTGTGCCGTAGCTTATCCATTAGGTGTCGTAGGCGTAATTCTCGCTATTATCATCTTGAGGTCCTTATTCGCTAAAAAGACACAGGACACGCATAAGGAGCAAGACACGACAACAAACGTAGCGGAATTTCAGGTATTAAACCCCTCTATTTACAATAAGAGCATCCAGCAAGTCATGAAATTGACAGAGAAACATTTCGTGATCTCCCGCCTCTGGAGGAACGGAAAGGTGACGATCCCTACCTCTGAAACCATCTTAAAGGAAAAAGACCATTTGCTTATCATATCCGTAAAGGCGGATGTCGAATCCATCAAGGTACTTTTCGGAGAACAAGAGACTACGGACTGGAATAAGGAAGATATTGACTGGAACGCTATCGACAGCCAATTGATCTCCCGCCGTATCGTCGTAACCCGCAACCGGGTAAACGGGGTAAAGCTAGGCTCGCTCCGGCTCCGCAACCTATACGGGATCAACATCACCCGGGTGAACCGCGCGGGTATCGATCTGGTGGCCTCCCGTGACCTCCGTCTACAGATCGGGGATAAACTAACGATCGTAGGCGAGGCCAATTCCGTGAATAACGTGGGTAAGATCTTGGGAGACGAGCTGAAACGGCTGGATAACCCCAACCTGCTTGCCATATTCGTAGGACTTACGCTGGGCGTATTAATCGGGGCGATCCCAATTGCCATACCGGGAATGAGTACCCCCATCAAGCTGGGTATCGCCGGAGGACCGATCATCGTTGGAATCTTGATGGGTGCGTTCGGCCCCCGTTTCCACCTAACGACTTATACCACCCAGAGCGCGAACCTGATGATGCGGCAGTTTGGTATAGTGATCTATCTGGCGGGACTGGGAATCGACTCCGGAGCTCATTTCTTCGAGACCGTCTTCCGTGCCGAAGGATTGTTATGGATCGGCCTCGGTTTCCTATTGACGATCGTACCGGTCTTGATCGTCGGGTTCATCGCCTCTCAATTCTTCAAGCTAGATTACGCCCACAACATAGGTATGCTATGCGGAAGCATGGCCAATCCGATGGCCTTGAGTTATGCCAATACGACCGTCGAGGGTGACGAGCCTTCCGTATCTTACGCTACGGTTTACCCGTTATCCATGTTCATCCGGGTGATTTCTGCCCAATTATTGATCATGTTATTCACTTGACTGCTTAAAAAGTCTAACATTCGACCTGTTTTTTGTTTTACTTACCTTATCTTTGCAAGACATTTGAAACAATACTTTGATGAATGAATGAATGAAACTATACTCAATGGGCTACTGAACTTGTTCGCTATATTTGCTTCGTTGGCAAAAATAGAAAGTGACCAAGCGCGTCAGGCCGTCAATTCTTACTTAACCAGTCACTTTGGTATCCGCTCCCATAAAGAATATATGGAGCTATTTGATGAGATACAAAGTGTTTACGATGATCCGGACTTCGATATCGATAGAGAGAGTGTTATTATCAACGTATGCAACCAGCTCAAGCCCAAATTGATTGCGGAAGACCAGCTATTGCTTCTTCTCCGTTTCATGGAGTTCGCCCATGGCAACAATGAAGGATTGAACGAGAACTTAGCCATTTTCCATAAGATCGCTACGATATTTAATATCGACACGGATACCTTCGACAATCTATACGCCTTTGTTGTCGGTAAAAAATCTCCCTCCATACTTACGATCAACGCTGATGATAGCGATAAAGACATCAACCATATCTACAGAAGGGGATTGGAGGGCGAGATACGGGTGTTGAGACTGACCCGGTTCGACCGAATGGTCTTTATCTACCAAGGCAGCGGACGGGTATTCATGAACGATATCCCGCTTACTTCCGGTATCTTCTATGGCTGGCAACGTAGCAGCGTAATCAAAAGCCCGCTATTCTTGCCGGTTTATTATAGTGATGTCCTCGATGTATTCAATCAGAATGAGCATAAGGAACGTATTTTATTAACCGGGAGGGATATCGAGTTCAGCTTCAAAAATAGCGAGAACGGTATGCACAATTTCTCTTTCAACCTTGAATCCGGCCAGTTGGTAGCCATCATGGGAGGAAGCGGCGTTGGTAAGTCTACCTTGTTAAGCATCTTAAATGGGAATATTATCCCCGGGGAGGGAAGTGTATGCCTAAACGGACATCCGCTGAGTGATCCGGAATGCAAGCAATTGATCGGTTTCGTGCCTCAGGATGACTTGCTGATCGAGGAGCTGACCGTATTCCAAAATCTATGGTATACCGCCCGCCTTTGTTTCGCAAACCTGACCGAAAAGGAGATCGAGGATCGTGTCAATACGATACTGGAGGATTTGGATCTGAGCAAGATCCGGGATTTGGCCGTCGGGTCTCCAATCCGGAAAACGATCAGCGGAGGACAGCGTAAACGTTTAAATATAGCATTGGAACTTATCCGTGAGCCGGCGATCCTTTATTTGGACGAGCCAACCTCCGGCCTCTCGTCCACCGACTCCGAGAAGGTCATCATGCTGTTAAAGGAACAAACGCACCGGGGACGGCTCGTGGTTGTCAATATCCATCAACCTTCGTCCGAGATCTATAAGTTGTTCGATCGCCTGTGGTTATTAGATATCGGCGGTTACCCGATTTACGACGGTAACCCGATCGAGGCGATCACTTATTTCAAACGGATCGCCAATTACACCGATCAGGATATCAGCGTGTGCGGCACTTGTGGAAATATCAATCCAGAATTAATCCTAACCATTATCGACGCAAAAAAGATAGACGATAGCGGAAACCAGACAAACATCCGGAAGATAACTTCAAAAGAATGGCATGAGTTATATGTAGCTTCCCGCCCGAAGTTCCAAGAGGTTAAGCCTACCCCCCTGCCCCCGAATCATCAGCAGAAGCCCTCGATCTGGAAGCAATTCTGTATCTTCTTGGAAAGAAACATAAAAACCAAGCTGACCAATAAGCAGTATTTGTGCATCGCCTTACTGGAGACTCCTTTATTGGCGGTGATCGTGGCCCTGCTCACCCGCTTCGTACCCGATGACGGGTATTCTTTGCTGGCGAACAAAAATCTGGTATCCTACATTTTCATGGCGGTGATTGTCGCTACTTTTACGGGACTAAGCATCAGCGCCGAAGAGATCATCAAGGACCGGACGCTCCTAAAGCGAGAACGATTCTTGCGATTGAGCCGAGGCAGTTATCTCTCGTCAAAGATGTTCTACCTGCTTTGTATCTCAGCGATCCAAAGTTTGCTATTCATAGTGGTAGGAAATTTATTGATAGGCATCGGAAGCGAGATGTTCCTTACTTGGTGGATCACGCTATGGGCAACCTCATTCCTCGCCAACCTGACAGGTTTGATACTGTCGCAATCTTTAAACTCGATCGTAGCGATCTATATAACGATACCGCTGCTTTTAATCCCGCAGATTTTACTTTGCGGCTTAGTTGTCAAGTTCGACGATTTGAGCAGGAGCGCATCCAGCCGGAACATAGTGCCCCTTATCGGTGAGGTTATCCCCTCACGTTGGGCATTCGAGGCGTTGGTTACGGAACAATTCCGGAACAACAGCTACAACCGCCTATTTTTCACGGTCGAAAAAGAAAAGTTCCTAGCGCAATATTACCGGAATGTCCATGCCGACGAGGTGCGCAGCCTCATAAACAGCCTCAACCTGATCCCGAATAAACGGGAAGAAAACACCCGGACGATCCACAACGAACTGGCCGTACTATCCCGTGCCGCCCGTATCGCCCCCTATACGTCCAAAGAGAGTTACGAGAGCTATATGGATAAAGTGGAAAAAGCCCTGCATACCCGTAGCGATAATTTCACGGCGTTATTAGAGAAAAAACGGAAAGAGGTCATTCAAGAACATGGCTCCGAATGGTTGAACACCTTGAAAAAAGAGCACCATAACTCGGCCATTGAGGAACTGGTACTTAACTCAACCAGTACCCAATTCTATAAGGAGGCTCACAACCGGATCTATCCTAAAATCGGGCAGATTTATCTGGCACCGGACAATAATTGGGGACGTGCGCCTTTCTATAGTCATGAGAAAAAATTCGCCGGTTATACATTTTCTACTTTTACATTTAATTTATTAATGTTAGGAATCTTTGCTTTATTGGTAATTATATCTATCTTCGCAGAGTTTCCCGGCAAGTATTTAAACAAAGGGAGCGATTAATGACAAAATATATAATCTAAAAATAAAGAATAACATGAAAAAGAGTTTTGTTAGCCTGCTAACCATAGCAGCGATTACATTTGGAATGGTATCTTGCAACAGCAGTAAAAAACAAGACGCCGCTGAGCAAAAAGTAGAGGAAGAAGCAGCTATCGCAGGAGAAGTATCTAAAGGTCTGCTTACTGCCGAGTTGAAAGACGAGGTTACTCGTTTCTTGAAAGATATGCCGGATTCGGAGTTGCCTTACAAAGTATCTACCGGCGAGGTTACGATCTCTGTCGCTAATACTGATTTTATGTTGCCGGTCAGCAAGGTTTCCGAATTGAACACACAAGCCCAGAAAGCACGTGCTTGCGGTATCTACTTCGCAGACTTGAACGTATTGAAGGCTATGAAAAAGCCGACTACAGATATCGAGAACGTATTGGTTAAATTGACTACGGATCTGGACATTCCATTCGCTATCGACATCATGAAAGAGTCCGCTCCCGCTAACGCCAGCAAAGAGGAGTTAAGCAAATTCATGAAAGACCAAGAAAACAAATTGATCGACGCTATGATGGAAAATGATAAGGCTGACGTTGAACTTGAGTTGTTAGGGGGCATGGCTGTAGAATATGCCATTGTATACGCAAACCCGGGCTTGGTTGTTAAAGGCGACGCTATTTCCGCCGGTTTGAGCGAGAATATGGAAAAACGTATCGGTATCATCCAGCAGATCACAGCCGACTTAGCTAAATATTATCCAGACTTGGAGCAATTAGGAACTACAATCGCTCCGTTAAGCGGAATGGTAGCAACCATAAATACGGCTCGTGAGTCAAAAGCTAAGATTGAGGAAATGCGTGCGAATCTATTGAAGTAATATAAACCTCATATCATAAAAAGTGTATGGTGATAACATCATACACTTTTTTTATATCCCTTCGGATATCACTGCAACAGGCCTTGCAATAGTACTGCAACCCTTATGCAATAATGCTGCAGCACCTATGCAGTAACACTGCAACGCCCATGCAGTATCCTATATCTTATGAGTTTTGATAAGTACCCTATCCCCATTTTCCAGAGTAGTAGCGAAAAGATAGATAGTTCCTCCATCCACAATTTTAGTTCGCTTACGTAACTCATCCACCGAGAGGGGGAAATTACGGACTGTGATATTCGCTTGGGGAATCTGCCTCGACAAGGTCTTACATTGTTTATTCGTAAAGGGGATCACTTCGTCTACCACAAAAGAACGTCCCGGAAAACGAGGAACAACCTCATCCGACGCATATAAATGACTGCTGACATGCAATTTATTCAATCCAAAACGAGTGGCGACCGCTTTAAACGCACCCGCCTTCAAGATGGAAGCGTTCGGTTCGTATAAATAACGCTTGACTTCTCCACGGATGGAAGCGACAGCTTTCCGTTCTTCCACCAATGAGAACGCAAACAATTCCGGCTCTTCCTCCGAAGTGAAATTCACACAACAGATTTGAGGACTCCCGCCTTTCGAGCCTCGCTCCAACACAAACAAAAGCTCCTTACATTCATTTTTCACCGAAAGCACCTGTATGGCTGTCACATCCGGAAGCAAATCCAACGTCATATGAATATCCGCCATCGGAGATAATTTAGCGATCACCTTAGGGGCATGACCAAACAAGACAGGAACCAACTTTGTCAAGTCCGGCTCGCAATCTTGCAGCGCAAAAACCCGCTTATTCCCCTCTCCCCTACGAGCCGGATCGATATAAAACACATCTATTCCATCGATCTTATCTATTAACTCCGTAGAATCGCCATTCAATACCGTTACGTTACCAACGTCTAGCACCTTGAAATTATGGATAGCCGCCTCGCAATAAGCGGGAAAGCGTTCGATATAGGTAACCTGCCGTACTTTCCGGGAGAAGAAATAGCTATCGATCCCCAATCCACCAGTCAAATCACATACATGTGCCTGTGGATCTACCAACCTCTGTTTGTACAAGGCAGTCTGTTCCGAGGAACATTGCTCCGCCGCTATCTTCGCCGGAAAAACCAGTCGATCGTTTTGATACCATGAAGGTAGTTTATCCTTGATCTGCCGCCGAGATTTTAATTGATCCACCACGAAAGGGATATCGATCCCCGGATAACGAGAGGCGGAAAGCAACAGACGATTCAAATCATCCGACGCATGTTCCTTGATAAATCGTGAAAGTTCCTCTATTTGTTCCATGCTTTGTCAACCTATACGTTCTTTAGGCAAAGTTAGCGTAAAACGGCTACCTTTACCATATTCTGACTTCAATTGTATCTCACCGCCGAAACGCTGCGCTATCACTTGGCAAATCGCCAGTCCGAGTCCGGTGCCTTGCGCAAACTCATCCAATTTGCAAAAACGATCAAAGACTTGCTTCTGTTTCTCCTCAGGGATGCCGATACCAGTGTCTTCTACATAGATATGAAGGCAGTCGCCTTTCGTACAGAAATAGTATCCAACTTCTATATAGCCCGAAGTCGTGAACTTGATGGCATTATTGATAAAATTAGACAATACTTGTTTCAGCCGATAAGGATCTACCGCCACAACCACCGGGATCTCGGGGACACGCATGCGTAGCTCTACCCCCTCGGGCATCATCAATTGGAAAGTACAATAGATTTCATTGATCAAGACATTCAAATCATGGCGATCGAAAACAAAACTCATCTTTCCGGATTCCATACGGGAAAGATCTAAAATATCATTGATCAGTTTCAATAGTAAGTCGGAGTTCGTATTAATCAACTTCACGAACTGCTCACGCTCTTCCGGCTCCAAGACCTCTTCCGAGTTCATTAAATTCGAGAAACCGACAATCGCATTCAGCGGCGTACGGATCTCATGGCTCATATTCGCCAAGAAAGCCGACTTCATCCGATCCGACTCCTCGGCTTTTTCCCTCGCAGAGATCAATACCTCCTCTGTATCCTTAATATTTTGGATATTCAAACATAAGCCATTGATTACATACCCATCATTCGCATCCTCTAAGCTTCCGTAACGAAATTCCCACCATTGGTAACCTTTCCCGTTAAAATCGCAACGATATTGAAGGATATGATGAGAGATCGTACCCGTACAAATGAAATCAATTAAGGATCGCAAACTCTGCCTGTCGCCCGGATGGACCATCTCGTACAGCTCATCCAAAGGAATTTCCCGGGGAGAAATATTCACATAACTAAAGAACTCATTGTCAAATCGGAAAGTTCCAGACTGTAATTTCCAAGCGAATATATTACCCCCTTCCAACGCTAAAGAAAGATGCTCTTTCTCCTGCTTTAAATTAGCGAGCACCTCTTTCCTTCGTCTTGCTTCCCGCCAATAGAGATAAAACAAATAACCGATCAATGCCAACAATAAGATCACACCCAAGGAAGAGGCGATAAAAACCTCTATCTTATACCGTTCGGAAATAGGCATATTTATGACATGAACATTAGTAGGGACCTCTTCCTTTGAAATACCTAAACGTTGCATCTCTACCCAATCATACAGATACTCTTTGGGACTCTCTACGATCGGAACGGAAGAGACAGGCGTACCGGAAAGAATTTTAGCCGCCAACCTAGCCTGTTCCGCCGCTTGTATGCGGTTCGAGCAAAAATAGCCTCCCAGAACTTCCACGTTTATATTAAAGATTTCCCGCACTGCCGTAAATGAAGGAGTCACGAACATCTTAGACAAGCCTGCGGATGTATAGTCATAACGGATATTGAAAAATACGCAATAAGGATAGGTACCATTAATATTACTCAATAAAAACTCCCCATTGGCTTTACGAAAAGGCATGAAATGGACTATATTTTTCGAAGGACGTATCGCCTTCATTCTCATCTCGGTTCTAAACATCATGGAATCCACCTTAAAGTCCGGATCATTTAATTGGAAAGCCAATTGATTATAATCCAACACATACCGGCTCGTATCGACCGCTTTTATCAACTCCCGGAAAGCCAACTGCCCTAAGGAGGTCTTATCATAATTGATATAAATGCGAGACTTTCCCATTTGCCGATCGATCAAACGAAGGTTCTCCTCATAATCAATCTTATCCCAGCTACCTGTTACATTCGGATATTCTTCCAGCAAATCCCAATTAGGGAAATTGACGCCAGAGAAAACAACCGGAACTTTCTTTACAAAAGGATGGCCGCATTTCATCAACGTATAGGTAGCCTGATCATCATTCACCAATATGATGTCGGGCTTCCAAAGACGGATCGTATCGATAAAGTTATACATCCGTTCCTCTTCCTCCTCAGCCATATAACACTCGCAGTCGAGATAAAACGTACGGATGTCCGCATTCACCCGATTTTTTCCCAGCTCTTTCCGGATATCTGAGTTTAATTCCAGATAGTTCTTATCATCCCACCGAAAAGATTGGATCACAAGCACACGGCTCCGCTTCGCCTCAGGTTTACACCCCAACGCTAATAAAAGCAGAATAAAAACACCCCCGACATTATTTAAGAATCTCATGTCCAAACTTTAAACAGTAAATGTGACAAAAGTACGACTATTTTCATTATTCACATTCATTAGCTGTATCTTTCTTTTCCCTCTTCCGTTCTAAAATGAATAAATATATAGGGATTGTCAAGGAAAAGCCGTATATTTGTCCATTGGTTGAAAACCTTGTAAACTGTATATTAACAAGATTAATTCTATTAGTAAATGGGAAGAGTATTAGTTATTGGTGCAGGGGGCGTAAGTACCGTTGCTGTTAAGAAAATAGCGATGAATGCGGATGTCTTCACGGATATCATGGTAGCTAGCCGTACGAAAAGTAAATGCGACAAGATCGCCGCCGATATCAAGAACGTGAAAGTGCAAACCGCACAGGTAGACGCAGACAACGTGCAAGAGCTTGTTGCCTTGTTTAACGCCTTCAAACCGGATTTGGTGGTAAATCTGGCCTTACCTTATCAAGATTTGCATATCATGGATGCTTGTCTGGAATACGGTGTTAGCTATTTAGATACGGCCAACTACGAACCGCTTGATGAAGCCAAATATCAATACAGCTGGCAATGGGCCTATAAAGATCGTTTCGAGAAAGCCGGTCTTACCGCTATCTTGGGATGTGGTTTCGATCCGGGGGTTACCGGCGTATATACAGCCTATGCGGCAAAGCATCATTTCGACGAGATACACTATCTGGATATCGTAGACTGCAACGCAGGAGATCACCATAAGGCATTCGCTACCAATTTCAATCCGGAAATCAATATCCGTGAGATTACTCAACGTGGCAAATATTTCGAGGATGGGGAATGGAAGGAGACCGATCCGTTAAGCGTACATAAAGCCTTGAATTATCCGAATGTAGGACCGAAAGAATCGTATTTGATGTATCACGAGGAATTGGAAAGTTTGACCAAAAACTTCCCGACCCTCAAACGGGCTCGTTTCTGGATGACTTTCGGACAGGAATACTTGACTCATCTACGTGTCATCCAAAATATCGGTATGGCTCGTATCGACCCGATCCTTTACAACGGGCAGGAAATCGTTCCGATCCAATTCTTAAAAGCCGTACTGCCGAACCCGGGTGATCTGGGAGAGAATTATACTGGCGAGACTTCCATCGGTTGCCGCATCCGTGGTATCAAGGACGGTAAGGAATTAACTTATTACGTATACAACAACTGTAGCCACCATGCCGCTTATCTAGAGACAGGAGCGCAGGGTGTTAGTTATACCACCGGTGTTCCCGCCATGATCGGCGCCAAATTATTTATGCAAGGCATTTGGAAGAAACCGGGTGTATGGAATGTGGAGGAATTCAATCCGGACCCATTCATGAAAGAGCTAAATGAGCAAGGTTTGCCTTGGCATGAATTGTTTAACATTGACTTAGAATTGTAATATGGCAATACAAATAGGCGATAAGGTTCCCGAGTTTTTGGGAACCGATCAAGACGGTAAAGAGGTAAAGATGAGTGACTATCAAGGAAAGAAAGTAGCGCTATATTTCTACCCGAAAGATAACACAAGCGGTTGCACGGCGGAAGCATGCAGCTTACGTGACGGCTATCAAGCCTTACAAGCGAAAGGCTTCGAAATCATCGGAGTAAGCAAAGATAGCGCCAAATCGCATCAAGGCTTTATACAAAAGCAAAACTTACCTTTCCGTTTAATAGCGGACACAGACACGGCCTTACAAGAACTGTTTGGTGTGTGGGCTGAGAAAAAAATGTACGGACGTTCATACATGGGGACTCTCCGGACCACCTTTATCATCAACGAGGAAGGTATTGTTACAAATATCATCGGACCGAAAGAGGTGAAGACAAAAGACCATGCAAATCAAATCCTTAATTTATAAGGGACACATATGGCAAAAGAAGAAAATTTGTTCGAAGAAAAAGCGAAAGAAGAAGGTGGTAAACCAGCCGCTAATGCGGATAAGCTAAAGGCTTTACGTGCGGCAATGGATAAAATCGAGAAGAACTACGGAAAAGGTTCGATCATGAAACTGGGCGATGAAAGCATCGAGGATATCGAGGTGATACCGACAGGCTCTATCGCTTTAAACGCAGCGCTGGGCGTAGGTGGATATCCGAAAGGACGTATCGTCGAGATCTATGGTCCGGAATCTTCCGGTAAGACAACGATAGCGATCCATGCGATCGCCGAGGCGCAGAAAAAAGGAGGTATCGCCGCATTTATCGATGCGGAGCATGCTTTTGACCGTTTCTATGCCGAGAAGCTAGGCGTTGATGTAGAGAACCTATGGATCTCCCAGCCGGATAACGGTGAGCAGGCCTTGGAAATAGCCGAGCAATTGATCCGTTCATCCGCCGTAGATATCATTGTTATCGACTCCGTAGCCGCATTGACTCCTAAAGCCGAGATTGAGGGCGATATGGGAGACAGCAAGATGGGTCTGCAAGCTCGTCTAATGTCGCAAGCCCTTCGTAAGTTGACGGCCGCGATCAATAAGACGAATACGACCTGTATCTTCATCAACCAATTGCGTGATAAGATCGGTGTAATGTTCGGAAACCCTGAAACGACGACAGGTGGTAACGCATTGAAATTCTATGCTTCTGTCCGTTTGGATATCCGTAGTATTGGAAAGCTGAAAGATGGTGACGAGATCAAGGGAAACCAAGTGCGTGTGAAAGTTATAAAAAACAAGGTGGCTCCTCCATTCCGCAAGGCAGAGTTCGATATCATGTTCGGTCAAGGTATCTCCCGTTCCGGAGAGATCATCGATCTTGGTTCTGAACTGAATATCATCAAGAAGAGCGGTTCATGGTACAGCTACAATGATACCAAATTGGGACAGGGTCGTGATGCGGCAAAACAATGTGTCGAGGACAATCCCGAATTGGCAGACGAATTATCCGAATTAATATTTGACGCATTAAAAGCCAACAAGTAATTTGCGGGGGCGGGCAAACCCCGCCCCTATACAAAATTGTAATGAGTAATAAAGACAAATATCGTTTACTTTGCAATACTGAAAAAAATATACCGATCTTCTCACATGACTGGTGGTTGGATACGGTTTGCGGAGAAAAAAAATGGGATGTCTTGCTTATAGAACAAAAGGGAAGGATACAGGCAACCCTCCCCCTTTACGTCCCCCATTCCGATATTGTCTCAATGCCTTCTTACACCCAAACGATGGGCCCTTGGTTCGCCGCAAGTTCCTCCGACACGAAATATACGACCGAGTTAGGACGACGTCAAGAACTATGCAAACAATTCACGGAAGAACTAAAACGCTATCCGCACTTCCTGCAAAATTTCAATTATGACATTACGGATTGGCTTCCGTTTTATTGGGCGGGATATAACCAAACGACACGTTATACCTATTTATTAAAAAATATCCGGGATCATCAAGCGGTATGGGAGAATATGAGCCCCAATATCCGGCGAAATATTGCGAAAGCGCAGAATAAATACCATATATCCGTAAAAAAAGGGATTCCTTTGAATGAGTTCCTAGCTGTACAAGCCCAAACATTTGATCGCCAGCATGTACGAATCAAGGAAGACACGAATGTACTGAAAGACTTGATCGCCACTTGCCGGCAAAGAGGACAAGGTGATTTATGGGGAGGTTATGACGAGCAAGGCCATTTACATGCGGCCGCTTTCATCGTATGGCAAGATCGATCGGCTTACTATCTCGCAGGAGGAGGAAATCCGGCCTATAGAGGTTCCGGAGCGCAAAGCTACGTCCTGTGGGAATGTCTTCATTTCGTTTCTCAATTTACGACGGTCTTTGATTTCGAAGGGTCTATGCTACCCGGAGTAGAACGTTTCTTCCGCGAGTTCGGAGCTATCCAAACCCCATTTTTCACAATATCTAGGGGGAAATTGAGTTTATTAGACAGAGCACGCATTAAACTAAGCAAATGGGTATGAAAAATCGCACTTTACATTATATAATACGCTTTCTTGTAGGAGATGATGTCCCTAGCGAACTGGTGGAAACGATCGGGTACACGGCTGATCCCAATAAATTCGACCGATATAACGTCGTTATCATTCCATCCGGCTTCTTTGATGGACAAACATACGGGACTCCCGCTTCCTTACCAGAACTCCCCTTGCGAGAGGTTCAAGGTATCCCCTTGTTATTCGGCTCGCCGAAAGAGGAATGGATAAGAGATACATGGGTGGTTCATGCCGATATCATCGCAAGTACTTATTTTCTCATTTCCAGATACGAGGAGATGGTACGGCGTGGACTTCGGGATGAGCATGGAAGATTTCCCGGTAAAGAGTCCTTGCCCTACCGGGCCGGTTTCCTGCATCGTCCGATCGTGGATGAATATCGCATGCTGCTTCATCGTTGGCTGCGCCAATCCCGGTTACGTGTACCCGAGGTAAAAAAGCAAATCCGGAAGATCTACCTCACGCACGACGTAGATTCTCCGACTCTATATCGTTCGTGGAAAGGTTTGATACGGTCTATTAGAGATAGAAGAGGTTTATATAAATCCTTTCAAGGTAAATTCGGTTCCCTTGAGAAAGACCCGTTTTATACCTTCCCTTGGTTTTTCCGCCAGAATAGTATCCTTCAGGACTTGATAGGGAAGGAACAATGTCACCCTATCCTATTTATCCGGAACGGGGGGAAAGCCAAGCACGACAAACCTCATTACGATTTGAGGAATAAAGATATTCGTAAATTGATAAAAAGTGCTTTAGAGCATAATGTAACTATTGGTTTGCATAGTAGCTACCAAGCGGGTACGACTCCCAGCCTTATCCGGAAAGAGAAAACCGGTCTGGAAGATCATATCGGTAAAAATGTTCGGTTCAACCGTCATCATTTCTTGGCAATCCGGGAACCGGAAGATATGGACCAAATAGAGGCTGCTGGGGTTACGGACGATTTCACCATGGGGTACGCCGATGTCTCCGGATTCCGGTTAGGGACTTGCTACCCGGTTCGTTGGATCAATCCGATCACCCGCCGGCTATCTCCTCTCCGACTACATCCGCTTATTATAATGGATTGTACCCTAGAGGAGGAGAAATATATGGGACTGGATTTTGACAGGGCTTTAACCTATTGCCGGAATTTAGTGGAACAAGTAAATAATGTAGGAGGTGAATTGGTTTTACTATGGCATAATGACTCCGTACAAGAAGGGTCCGGAAGTTATTTACGTAAATTATACGCCCAGCTATTAAAAGAATTAGCGAAGCAGTGAAAACAATAAAATCCCTGTATTCAAATAAATCAGAAAGAATGATTACTAATTGTAAAAATATTTTAGTCCTCGCCCCTCATACGGATGATGGGGAACTTGGGTTGGGGGGAACTATCTCACGCCTGATAGAAGATGGTAAAAAAGTGACCTATGTGGCTTTCTCCACCGCACAGCAATCGGTTCCCGAGGGTTTTCCGAAAGATATCTTGAAGACAGAGGTCAAGCAAGCGACCCAGACCTTAGGTATAGAACCGGAAAACCTAATCATATACAATTACGAAGTAAGAAAACTGGGATACGCAAGACAAGAGATATTAGAGGAGTTAATACGCCTGAAAAAAGTATCCGATTTTGACCTAGTCTTCATCCCTAGCTTGCACGACATCCACCAAGATCATACGACGATCGCCCAAGAGGGTCTACGGGCGTTCAAAAACACGAATATATTAGGTTATGAGTTAATCTGGAACAACCTGACATTCAATACACAATGTTTTGTAAGGCTGGAAGAGCGCCATATCGACGCAAAGGTAGAATCATTGAAAGCCTATAAATCGCAAGGAGCGAGAGATTATCTATCCAAGGACTTTATCTATTCATTAGCGAGAGCACGGGGTGTCCAAGCGGGATGTACCTATGCGGAAGCGTTTGAAGTCGTTCGTCTATTCTTATAACACTGATTGAATCCATGAATAAACTTCTTATCATATGTGATATGTTCCCACCCGCTTTCGCCCCCAGAATGGGATATCTATGCAAATATTTGACACGCATGGGATGGGAAGTTACCGTAGTGACAGAATACATAGAAGACAATACATTCGAATTCCTTACGGGGTATGCGGACGTGTATTGCGTCCGCTACTACAAAGCATCAGGAAAGATCTCAAAGCATATCGAATGGATGTGGGTCATGTTTCTAGACATCTTGTTTGGTTATAAAGACATGAGAATAATCAACGCATGCATCCCCTTAATAAAGACCAACCAATACAAGGGGATATTGTGTAGCACATACCGCACCTTTCCTTTAACCGCCGCCAAGACGTTAGCGATCCATACCAACCTCCCTTTCGTCGTGGATTTACGAGATATTATCGAGCAATACGCCTCCAACGAATATATATCGCATAAATTCCATACATTTTCATGGTTAGACGCATTCATCACAAAGCGATTTCGCAAACGGTTACTTAGAAAGCGAAATAACGCTTTGGAGGTAGCGGATTGTGTCACGACCGTATCGCCTTGGCATGTGGAGGTACTCAAACAATATAATCCCAACGTAAGACTGATTTATAATGGATTCGATCCTGAGTTGTTCTATCCGCAACAAATCAAGACCTCCCGGTTTATCATTACCTATACCGGACGGTTGTTAAGTTTAGCGATCCGAAATCCGGAGTTATTATTTGCAGCCATCGCCCGTCTTACGGAGGACAAGGTCATTATCCCCGAAACTTTTCGAGTTGTATGGTATACCGATCAAGAGTCCCGCTCCATCATCCGCCAAGAGGCCGAACGACATGGGGTGCAATCTTTCATGGATTACCATGAGTATGTACCGGCATCCGATATTCCCCTCATCTTGAACAAAAGCTCGGTGCTGCTTTCCTTGACGAATAAGTTTGACACGTCTGGTCCAAAAGGCTTCATGACAACTAAGTTCTTTGAATCGCTTGCGGTAGAAAAACCCATCTTATGCGTACAAAGTGACGAGGCCTACCTCGCCGAAGCCATCAAGGAGACCCATTCCGGACTGGCCGCAACCCGGGTAGACGAGGTGTACGATTTCTTGAAACATTACTATGAGGAATGGCAGGAAAAAGGATATACGACCTCGCCCGTCAATCGGGATAAGCTATCGAATTATTCCCGGAAAGAACAAGCTAGCCAATTTGTGCGTATATTTGAGGAAATTTAAGCAGATGGATAAATACCTCAACATAGTATCGTTCAATATACCTTATCCCGCCAATTACGGAGGGGTTATTGATGTGTATTATAAACTGGAAGCCTTGCGTGCTTGCGGCGTGAAACTCATATTACATTGTTTCGAATATGAACGTCCGCATGCACCGGAATTAGAAAGCATTTGCGACAAGGTTTTCTATTATAAACGCCGTACCGGGGTAATCGCTAATTTAACATGGCTCCCTTACAATGTATATAGCCGTAAAGATCATCGCTTGATCGAGAATCTTTTACAAAATGATTACCCGATCTTATTTGAGGGCCTCCACTCCTGCTATTATATGGACGATCCCCGTTTAAGAAACCGGATGAAGATATTCCGGGAGTGCAATATCGAGCACGATTATTATCGCCACTTGGCAAAGTCTGGCAAAGGATTGGTTCGCAATGCCTTTTTCAAGATCGAGGCCATGCGCTTCCAAGCCTATCAGAAAGTAGCACGGTACGCAAATCTGATAATCGCCGTATCCACGACAGACGCAGACTATTTACGAAAACAATTTCCCAATCAAAGGATCGAGTTCGTTCCTTGTTTCCACGAGAATAACCGGATTACGGCCGAACCGGGAAAATCCGATTATATTTTATATCATGGCAAGTTATCCGTTATCGAGAATGAACGAGCCGTGTTATTTCTCACCAAGCATGTTTTCAGCCAATTAAAACATACCTGCATAATAGCGGGCATGAACCCGACCCGTTTGATACGAGAGGCAGCCGCTCCTTACCCACATATAAAAGTAGAAGCAAATCCCAGTAAGGAACGTATGGACGCATTGATCCACAACGCACAAATTCATATGCTAATCACATTTCAAGATACCGGCCTAAAACTAAAGCTTTTGAACAGCTTATTCGCCGGAAGGCATACGATTGTCAATCATCTCATGCTAGCGGGTAGCGGATTAGATCCTTTATGCCATATCGCCGATACGCCGGATGAGATGATACGGGCTTGCGAACAATTAATGGCCCTACCTATAGATAAAGAGGTGATAGATAAACGAAAACAATTATTGTTCCCTGCTTTTTCTAATGAAGATCAGGGGATACGTTTATACAAGATGATATATGATGAAAGAGAATAGAAGTGATTTATTACATACATTAACCGAACGTTTGAAAGCGATCGACTATAATAAATTACCGATCAGCGATTATAATAAGCGATACATCGGCAACTTAAAGCCGGCGTTAAGCTATTTCATGCATATATACGCAGATTGCCTACAAAGAGGACTTCAAGCGATACAAACCCCTATCTCCGATGTCACGCTAATCGATTATGGAGGAGGAACCGGCTTCCTTAGTATTCTGGCGAAATCCATAGGAATAGGACAAGTTATTTATATTGATCTTAACCCATCTTCCGTGGAGACGATCCAGCTATTGAAACAAATAATAGGAATAGGCCCCGATATCATACTCCATGGAGATTCAGATGTTCTTGCGGACTGGTGCGCAAGGAACAAAGTCTACCCCCAACTTTTAATCGCTACGGACCTGATAGAGCATGTCTATGATTTATCTTTGTTCTTCAAGGATTTAATCCATATAAACGATTCCATGTATCTACTATTCACGACAGCCTCTACACCATTCAACCCGTATGTCCAACAACGGTTACATAAGATGATGGTCGGATGCGAAAGTGGATCTTTGGAATCCCCCAACTATTATACATTACGAGAGCAATTCATAACGAAACTTTGCCCGGCTTTCTCCCCAAAAGAAGTAGAGACATGGGCCCGGAAGACTAGAGGCTTGACCTATCCCGATATCCAAAAAGCGATCGAGAAAAAGAGTTTACCAAGCCCGGAAGACCCATACAATACTTGCGACCCGGCTACAGGTAATTGGGCCGAACGAATCCTTCCCATACAGACTTATGAAGACTTATTGGCACCCTACCAGTTCAAGCTTAAAGTAGAGAAAGGATTTTATAACGCAGACCGAAACAACCCAGTTCTTTCCTTGATATGCAAAGGTATCAACGCATTGATCCGCAACAGCGGCTCCTTTGGTTTTCTATTGGCACCATTCATCATTCTCTCCTGCGGCAAGGAGCGAGCAGATGCCATCTAGAACATATTCACGGGTCAAGTCCTCAGCTTTCAAGATTTGGTCGTTCCACTGCAATAAATCAATATCTATCGGCACATGCCCACAAGATTTATCTTCCGGCTTACGGCCGATGCAGCATTCTATATCTTTCAAGACATCCTTTATTCGCGCCGGACTCTCCTCGCTATACAAAACAGCCACTCGATTCAAAAATGTAGTTGATAATGGACAATCGATCGGTTCCGTATAAACTGGCTGAGAAAACTGTATAAAAACAAAATGAGCACGCAGCATCTCCGCCGCGCGCTCCATATTTTTCTCTTTATCCCAATTAGAGCCTAAGCACAATAGAACCCGGTTTCGTTTATTCTCCATCTCCGGCTAAAAGCGTTTAGTCATTCTTATGATTATTCAAGAATGTATTGATAAAACCGATCAACTTCACGAAAGAAGCGGAAAATTGTCCGGTATCGCTATTACGGATAGAGATAAATTTCTCCTTACCTTCCGTGGTAAATGAAACCTGATACATGATATCCCCTAAATCCCGGTTCGTCTCCTCCTCAAAGCCATAAGAGTCTTTCATCTTAAAGAAATTACATTTTTGCAGAATCGGTTTTAAAGAAGCGAACTCCTCGTCAGTCAATGTCCCCTCCATAATTTTAGGATCTCGTTTCTTGGCGAAATTATCCATATAATAATTATACTCCTCGATACGGAATGTCTTGTCACTATCAAACAGAACCATTAGTTTGTAGTTATCTACACTTTCCATACTATAACTAAAAGAGAAATCCTTCAATTCTTTTTTACAGCCTGTAAAACAAGCAGACAGAAGAACCAATAAGGTGGCGAACAAAGTAATTCGTAGTTTCATTTGTCTAAAGTTGAAATTTGTGGCACAAACATACATAAAATACTCGAAAAACAACCCATGGAAATAAAAAAATACCTATTAGTTGGTATTGGTGGTACGAAGTTTTCAAGCTACCTTCGCGTAACATTTAATAGGACATGAGATTATCAGAACTTCGCACAGGCGATAAAGGTGTTATAGTAAAGGTAATGGGTCGCGGAGCTTTCCGCAAACGCATTATCGAGATGGGATTTATCAGAGGGAAAGAAGTGATCGTTATACAAAACGCTCCGCTCAAAGACCCTATTCACTATCGTGTGATGGGATATGATGTCTCATTGCGACGCTCGGACGCCGCATTGATCGAAGTCGTTAGCGCGGCGGATTTCGAGAAGGAACAAGCTACCTCGGTACAAGATACGAACAGGAGTGCAGACTCTTTTATCCTGCCTTCCGGCAATGAATTGCAAGCCATCGCATTACATAAAGGAAAAACAATTAACGTTGCCTTGGTTGGTAATCCGAACTGCGGAAAGACCTCTCTTTTCAATTTCGCATCCGGAGCACATGAGCATGTGGGTAACTATAGCGGCGTGACCGTAGATGCCAAGGAAGGAACCTTCCAACAGAATGGCTATACATTCCGCATCGTAGATTTACCGGGTACTTACTCCCTATCCGCTTACACGCCGGAAGAATTATACGTGCGTAAGCATTTGAATGAAGAGCAACCGGACGTGGTGATCAATGTTATCGACGCATCCAATCTGGAGCGAAACCTATATTTGACCGCCCAACTGATCGATATGGACGTTCGCATGGTAATCGCCTTAAACATGTATGATGAGCTGGAACGCCATGGTAATAAATTCGATCATGAGTCCTTAGCGAAAATGATCGGGGCACCGATTATCCCGACCGTAAGTAAAACAGGATTTGGCATAGAGGATTTGTTTAACCGTGTAATCAAGGTATACGAAGAAGAAGATCCTGTCATCCGTCATATCCATATTAATTACGGAGAGTCTTTAGAGAAAGGGATCAGCAACGTTAGGAAGACCTTGAAAAATAGCGTGGATATACCCAAAAGCTTGTCAAAGCGGTATCTATCTATCAAGCTATTAGAGGGAGATCGGGAGATAGAGACATTTATAAAAACGCTGCCCGGTGCCGAAACGATCTTCCAAGAAAGAGACCGTAATACAGCCCTAATAGAAAAGTTATTGCAAGAGGATTGTGAGACCGCATTCACGAACGCACGCTATGGCTTTATTTCCGGAGCGTTGCGTGAGACTTACGAACAAAATACGATCAAAGAGGCAACGAGTACGCAGATCATCGATCTATTCGTCACGCATAAAGTCTTAGGCTTCCCTATCTTTATCCTATTCATGTGGATCATGTTCGAGGCCACTTTCCGTTTGGGAGGCTATCCGATGGAATGGATAGAGGCATTGGTCGAGGTGATCGGTAATTTCGTGCGCAGCCATATGTCGGAAGGACCTTTGAAGGATCTTCTCGTGGATGGTATCATCGGTGGCGTGGGAGGTGTTATCGTGTTCCTGCCGAATATCTTGATTCTGTATATGTTCATATCGTTCATGGAAGACTCCGGATATATGGCACGTGCGGCTTTTATCATGGATAAGATCATGCATAAGATGGGACTGCATGGAAAGTCGTTCATCCCTTTAGTGATGGGATTCGGTTGTAATGTTCCTGCTATCATGGCCTCCCGTACGATAGAGAGCCGTAATAGCCGGATGATAACGATGTTGGTAAATCCGTTGATGAGCTGTAGCGCCCGCCTGCCGGTTTATGTATTGCTGACCGGGGCGTTTTTCCCGAAGAACGCCAGCTTTGTGTTATTAGCTTTATATGTATCCGGAATCTTGCTGGCAGTTATCATGGCCCGTCTTTTCAAACGCTTCCTGTTTAACGAGGAGGATGTTCCTTTCGTAATGGAACTCCCCCCCTATCGGATGCCTACCGGCAAATCCATCATGATCCATATGTGGGAGAAAGCGAAACAATACTTGCACAAGATGGGAGGTATCATCTTGGTCGCTTCTATCATCATCTGGTTCCTTGGGTATTTCCCCAGACATTCGGAGAGCGGAGATCAGTTTGATCGCCAGATAGCGGAGATCGAAAATACGGAGTTGGATTCTCAAGAAAAAACAGATACGATAGAGGAGTTAGAACGCTTGAAGGCAATCGACCACCAACAAAATTCGTATATCGGGCGTATCGGCCAGACGATTCAACCGGTCTTGGCTCCCTTAGGATTCGACTGGAAAATGAGTGTAAGCTTACTTACCGGTATGGCGGCGAAAGAAGTTGTTGTCAGCACGTTAAGCGTATTATACACGGGGAATGCCGATGATGACAGCCAAGCCCTGTCGGAGCGTTTGAAGCAAGACCGTAACGCAGAAGGTAATTTGGTATTCACACCGCTCATAGCGATTAGCTTAATGCTTTTCGTCTTGATTTATTTTCCGTGCATAGCAACTATATCGGCTATTGTCAACGAGTCTGGCTCATGGAAATGGGGTATATTCGTTATCATTTATACTTGTGTCCTAGCATGGATCGTTTCTTTCATTGTTTATCAAACGGGGAATTTCTTTGTGGGTTTATTCAGCTAAGAACTTTCCTATGTTTTATTTAGTTATATATAGGAGGTAAATTTATAGGTATGTGGCAAGATATAGCAGTTTGCGTTATTGGTATCTCGGTTATCGGATATATCGCATATAAGGTTTATCGAATGCTTACGAAACCGAAATCCAGTGATCCTTGCTGTGGGTGTAGTGGGTGTTCGTTAAAGAAAGAATTGATGAAATAGACAATTGGGTTGTGTCAAGCAAAGAATTGCAACACAGCCCCATAACTTATTTCCAACCAAAAGGTCTTTACCGACCTATGCAATGATAAATAAAACCGGCCTCCTCCAATTCTGCCTTATCATAGATATTACGTCCATCCAAGATTAAAGGCGTAGCCATTAATTTCTTAATAACAGACCAAGAAGGCATACGGAATTCTTTCCATTCAGTAACCAACAATAGTGCATCCGCATCTATCACAGCCTCATATATATCTTTAACATAAGAAATCACATCTTCAGGCAAACGTCTTTGAGCCTCAGGTATAGCCACTGGATCATAAGCCGAAACCAGACATCCGGCGTTTCTTAACTTTTCGATCAAAACCAATGAAGGAGCCTCTCGCATATCATCTGTCTCCGGCTTAAACGCCAACCCCCATAAAGCGATACGCTTACCTTTGATATCCCCGTTAAAATGCTTCACTAACTTACGAAACAATATTGACTTCTGCTCTTCATTTACAGCCTCTACCGCTTCCAATATACGCATCTGATAACCACTATCGGCAGCGGTCTTCACAAGCGCTTTGACATCTTTCGGGAAACAAGAACCTCCGTATCCACAACCCGCATACAGAAAACGACTACCGATACGAGCATCCGTCCCAATCCCTTTACGCACCATATTTACGTCAGCACCGACAATCTCACACAAATTAGCGATATCATTCATAAAACTGATACGAGTCGCCAACATAGCGTTTGCCGCATATTTAGTCATTTCAGCAGAAGGGACATCCATAAAAATCACCCGGAAATTATTCAGTAAAAACGGACGATATAACTTTGACATCAATTTCTCGGCACGCTCGGATTCCACTCCTACAACTACACGGTCCGGACTCATAAAATCCTTTACCGCAGCCCCTTCCTTCAAGAACTCTGGGTTAGAAGCAATATCGAACTCTATATTTACATTCCGCTTAGCTTGCTCATCCTTAATAGCTCGCTTTACCTTCTGGGCAGTACCTACTGGAACCGTACTTTTAGTAACAACCAAGATATATTTATTCATGTATCTTCCCACGGTCCGAGCAACCTCCAACACATATTTCAAATCCGCGCTTCCATCCTCATCTGGAGGCGTCCCCACTGCGGAAAACAAGACTTCCACCTCATCCAGACATTCTTTTAACTCGGTAGTAAAATGCAAACGCCCCGCCTGCATATTACGAGCCACCAATTCATCCAAACCCGGCTCATAAATGGGAACGATGCCTTTCTTCAGATTATCGATCTTATTTTTATCCACATCTACACAAAACACCTCTGTACCCATTTCCGCAAAACACGTACCTGTTACCAAGCCTACATAGCCTGTTCCAACTATTGCTATTTTCATAATTCCCTTTGTTTCTCAAAATATCTTAAAAACGTATGCAAATGTACAATAATTCATAGAAATCCGCTATCATAAATATACAAATTGAAAAAAATCATATGTTCGTCTGTTTTTAAAGAAATAACTGTTAACTTTGTATTCGGTTTCCCTTTAATAGAGGGAAATCTTACATTGTTAAACAAACGGAGAAATCAACAATAATAGATTCACCCGTCCGTTATTATTGCAGGTACAGTTTGACAGTAAAGAAAAATAAGGAAGAGAGCATGACTAAAGTTTGTTTCTTGGTATCATCATTATGCAACGAAGGCCCGGTTAATGTTATGTATAACATTATCCAATATATGGACTTCTCCAAGTTCAAGGTATCTATCATTACTTTCATACCAGAGAAAAAAACTACCCGAATTAAGGATTTCCAGAAGTATCCGCTTTCGATTCATCAATTGGCACCAGAAACGCCTCTTAATCCATTCGCTTTATTCACGGCACTAAAACAAGAGGTAAAATTGATCAATCCGGATATGCTTCATGCGCATTGTCCGCGTTCATTATATTTAATGTGCTTTTTACCTCGAAAGTATAAACGAATCTATACGATTCATATCTATCCGGGACTGCAGCAGCAGATATTATATGGAAAATTTAAAGGAGATATCGTCAATCAACTGAACCATTTCTTCACCCGAAAAGTAGATCTCCCCATAGGTTGCTCTGAAAGTGTAGGAAAACTCTATAAAGAAAATAAAGGTTGGGACATCTCTTGCATACCCAATGGATCTTCGTTACCCATCTGGAATTGCGATCCGATTTATCGGCAAAAGCTAAGAAAAGATTTAGGACTAAAAGACGATATCCGATATTTTATTTTTATCGGGCGCTTCTCAGGAGAGAAGAATCCTGAACTATTAATACGTGCCTTTAAACAAATAGGGGCCAAGCAAGTGGGATTGATCATGCTCGGTGAGGGACCCTTATGGGAAGATTTAAAAAAAGAAGGTGATGACCGGATTCTTTTACCCGGTTTTAAAACGAATGTTTATGATTACTTAATCGCTTCCGATTATTATATTTCAGCCTCAGATGTCGAAGGATTGGCAAACACGCTGTTGGAGAGTATGACAGTAGGATTACCTATGTTACTTTCTGATATACCTTCACACCAAGAGGTGCTATCGAAGATGAGCGTCACGACAGGATATATTTTCAACAATAAAGACAGTAATAGTTTATTCGACAAAATAGAAAAAGTGCTCCTGTTAGATCGTACAGAAGTCGCACGAGAAGTACAAGACATATTCCAAAAGCATTATACAGCGAAGAAAATGTCTTTGTCTTATCAAAACGCATATACTAGTTTATGACACCTTATGTATCTATTATAACCATAACAAGGAATCATTTCAAATATATCATGGAGATACTAAATTCGTTGTTCACGACAGGAAGACCATCAGTCCCGCTCGAAGTCATCATCGTAGATAATTGCTCATCTGATGGTACGATTTACTTTTTAAAGAAGAATCGGTTTAAGGTAATAACCCGACCAACAAACTTAATAATGTTATAATAGGTGAAAAATACAATCTATCATCAACAAATAGAACATAAATTGCATCTATAAAATTAAAAACATAATAGGACAAAATGATAATGAAACCAGAAATATCGATTATAACAGTTGGCATGAATCACCTTTCATACGTGAAAGAGATGCTTGCGTCTTTGTATTCAGTAGGAAGTCCATCCGTTTCATTCGAGGTTATTTTTGTTGATAATTGTTCTACTGACGGAACCGCCGATTATATCCGGAACAATTATCCTACCATAAAACTCATTGAGAATCAAAAGAAATATGGTTTTGCCCGAAATAATAATATTGGAGCAAAACATGCTATAGGGAATTATATACTTATATTAAACCCAGACATCATATTAACGCAAGGAGCAATCGACAAATTATACAACTATGCGATAAAACATCCTTCATGTGGAATTGTCGCACCCAAGTTACAAAACCGGGACTGCTCATTGCAATATTCTGCACGTAGATTTCCTTCAATTAAGATTTTGCTAAATCGGGCTCTTACCAAAGGAAATGATAAGTCCGGCAATAAAAATGTTCAAACCTATTTACTGAAGAACCTTCCTATGGACACTCCTACAGAGGTCGATTGGTGTATGGGAGCAGCGTTTTTGATCTCTCACACATTCTACAATGAACTAAAAGGATTTGACGAGAAATTCTTCTTGTATGTAGAAGATATGGATATTTGCTATCGTTGTTGGAAAAAGAATAAGAAGGTAGTCTATTACCCTTTATCCAAAATGACGCATGTTCACCAAAGAAGTAGTCAGCGTCTTAATAAGAAAACGTTAATTCATTTGAAAAGTTTCTTTTATTTCTTTAGGAAAAACAGATTTAAGATCAAATCTGAGGCTCAGCACCTCACAAGTGCACCTCAAAGAGAAAAAGAAACATTTCAGTTACAACCAAAGGTCGTTCCTAGCAAATAAAAAAGATGATACAAGAATTCATAAACAAGCAATTTTATAACTTATTTATTTTCACGTTCATATTTGGATTGGTCCTTTATGGAACGATCGGATTTGATAGTATAGATGAGATATGTGCTTGCATCTTGCTTATCTTATTTATTTTCGCAACATTCAAGACGCCGGATTGGGCTATAAATAAGTCATTTCTAGCGGTAAGCTCTGTTTTCATATTTTATACGATTTATTCGTTTTATATACATAGTAACTCTGCGAAAGGAATCATCTCAGACATGATTATCCAATTTAAACCCTATTTAGCTTTTTTCGCAGTTTATTATCTCTGTCCTGTATTTAGTTCGAAACAGAAAGATTTGATAAAGAAAATCATTCTTATTATATCCTTTTTCATGTTTCTTATAGGATGTGCGTCTCTAGTCTATCCACTCGCCTTCAGAGTAACTGTTGGGCATGTCGCTTATTTCGCCGCTATCATAACCGCATCCTCCCTGCTTTATTATTATTGTAGCGAAGGTGCTAAAATTGATAAGATGATCTTTATCCTTATTTTAGCGATTGGATTATTCTCGGCTCGTTCAAAGTTCTATGGATTTTTTATCATATCTCTGGTCACCGTGATATTCTTCGGGAACATAAGTCGTCTGAAGCTCAATTTCAAGACAATAGCGATAGCCGTATTAAGTCTTGCCGCAATGGTTTTAGCTAGCTGGAAAAAAATGGTCATGTACTTTGGTGTGGGTAAATCCTTGGACAGTGTTCCCGAGGAATTCATGGCCCGTGCCATGCTATACGTCACATCTTTCGAGATTTTCAAGGACTTTTTCCCATTTGGGTCGGGCTTCGCTAGTTTTGCCTCCCACTCCTCTGGCGTTTATTATTCGCCTCTATACGCAAAATACGGTATCGAGAATGTAAAAGGGATCAGTAAAAACAATTATAGTTATATAGCGGACACCTATTATCCCTGTTTAGCTCAATTTGGGATAATAGGCGTATTCTTATATATACTATTTTTCGCCTATATCATACGGAAAGCCTACAAACTATTTCTCTCTACGCAAAAGGAGAAATATTTTATTATACCTTTTCTTATCATCGGGTATCTATTGATTGAGAATATCGCAGATGCCACGTTTACCGGACATCGGGGTTTCTTTATAATGATGTTGTTAGGGCTTGTAATGTCTGAGCAAAAGCACCAATTGTTGGCTAATAAATCAACCTCTCAAAAACAACCCGAATAATACATGGCAAGCAAAACAGTAAACGGTCTTTTTTGGAGTAGCATGGAAAGGATTTCGGTACAGGGAGCTCAATTCGTGTTAAGTCTTTTCATCGCTCGTATCTTGTCGCCTTCCGACTATGGGCTTGTCGCCATGCTTGGTATTTTCATGGCGGTAGCTCAAACGTTCGTTGATAGTGGCTTCTCGAACGCTCTTATCCAGAAACAGGGAAGAACAGATGTAGACTATTCGACGGTTTTCTTTTTCAATATATTTATCGGGATAGCCATGTACCTTCTCCTTTTCTCCACCGCTCCATTCATAGCCTCATTCTACAGCCAGCCTCAACTAGAAACCATCATAAAATTCGTAGGATTAAACTTAATCTTGACCTCATTCTGCGCCGTACAACGAGCACAACTGACCATTTCCCTCGATTTCAAAAAGCAAGCTATCATCTCATTCAGCACAGTAGCTATAAGTGGAGGAATAGGTATATGGCTGGCTTATCATGGTTATGGTGTATGGACACTGGTCATCCAAAGTTTACTCACGAATTTATTAGCTTTGATATTACTTTGGGGAAGTACCCGGTGGATTCCTCGCCTATGTTTCTCCAAAGAGTCTTTCAAGGAATTGTTCGGATTCGGATCTAAATTACTTGCCGGAGGATTGCTTCATACGATATATCTGAATCTATACTCATTGGTAATTGGTAAATATTTTTCATCCGCTGATCTGGGAAACTTCAACAGGGCTACTTCTCTTGCCCAATACGTTTCCGTTAATATAACAAGCATCATCACACGGGTCACTTATCCGATAGAATGCCAAATACAGCATGATAACGAGGAACTGCAACGAAAGTTCTTCATGTTCATCCGTATGACAGCCTTCATCATATTCCCGTTGATGATCGGCTTATGTGTACTGGCTGATCCATTAATTCGTGTTATCTTGACAGATAAGTGGGTACATACCATACCATATTTACAAATATTAAGTATCGCTTATATGTGGGACCCGATCTCACGCCTGAACTGGGATCTGCTCAACGTAAAACGGAGAAGTGATTATTCCCTGCGATCCGAGATCATAAAAAAGCTCATTGCGGTTACTATCTTAGTCATTACCATTCCATTTGGGATCACCATCATGTGCGCCGGTATCGCTGCTTATGCCTTATGTGACATCTATGTATTGACAAGATTCACTAAAAGACTTTTACCCGATGTTTACCTGCGAAAAGAGCTTAAGGCTTTATGTCCTATACTCTTGTTATCCATATCGATGGGACTAATCATATACATTTGCATAAGTTTTATCCCTATCTTATTATTTAAACTCATTGTCGGTATAATTATAGGTATCTGCTATTATCTAACTCTATCCTATTTGCTTAAATGGGAAGAGATAGATTTCATTCTCTCGTTGATCCTAAAAAAACATAGACAGTAGAAACACAGTATTAACTTGAATAAAAAACACATCCTATGGATATTGTATGTTGCACAGACAATAATTATGTCATACCCTGTGGTGTATTAGTAACCTCTATTTGTGTGAATAACCCGAAAGAGGAGATTACGGTACATATCTTGACAGAGGGAATATCCCCTGAAAACCAAGAGGTATTGAAAAAGGTCGTAGCCAAATATGGCCAGCAAATCCAGTTCTATACTGTAGATAAAAAGGTTTTCGCCAACTGCCCGATAAGTAGACATATCACGTTAGCGACCTATTTTAGACTTATCATGACGGATATACTTCCCAAAAGCGTTGAGAAGGTCCTTTATCTCGACTGTGATGTTGTCGTCCGCCACTCACTACGCTCATTATGGGATACGGATATAAAAAGCTATGCCGCCGGAGTAATCCCCGACATGTCAATAGATGACATACGTATTTACAACCGGCTCCAATATTCCCCATCTCTTGGCTATTTCAACGCTGGGGTATTGTTGGTCAACCTAAGATATTGGCGAGAAAATAATCTTTCAGAAAGCTTTTTCGAGATAATCAACAAATACCCAGAGAGACTTAGATACCATGATCAAGATGTATTGAATATAGTATTAAAAGAGATCAAGCTAACCCTCCCCTTGAAATACAATGTACAACACGGATATTTTTTCAAGGACCCGTTGATTAGCCGAGCCTATTGGGATGAAAAAGAGCAAGCCATCAATGACCCTGTTATCTTGCATTATAGCGGAAGCAAACCTTGGTTTATTGAGTTTGAGCCTCCTTTCAAAAAAGATTTCGCTTTCTATTTAAACATATCCGGCTTAGATAAAAGCTTTATTAGGCATATCCCCATGAAGGCACGCATTAAGGCAAGATTCCGTTCGTTACTAGAAAAATTGGGGCTTATCGCTCCCAAGGATAGCCTATTCTAACTTACTTTTATCCACGTTTCACGTTTGTGATAATCCTAAAATAAACAGATTCCCGTGAAACGTGGATTATTATGAAGTGAGAATATATGAATAAACTATTATTTTCGTTCACCCGGTATTAAAAAAATATCGGCCCGATTGTTATCCATCAAGCCCCATTAAAGTGAATAACTTACGGTTTGTCGAGCCGTAAACTTATGGCTATACCTAGTGCTAGACTTACGGCCTAAATAATGGGTAACGAATTGCTAAAGCTCTCATCTGAGCAGCACCGAGCTCCACCAACATATAAAATTGGTAGGATCAACAAGCACATTTTACCTCAATACAGGGAACATCCCCCTTCATACGACGAAGGTGAGATTAAATTAGTGAAGCTAGCTTCATCAACAAAGTTAACTAGCTGGAATGCCTAAGTAAGTTAACTTACTTTGCCGATGAAGCCAACTTACTTTATAACTACGGATATCCAAATGACTATGCCTAAATTTACTTCACAGATTTTACTGTTATTTTCTAAGGTACTTCACATCTTAGAGAACCTTCTCCTGAAAAACTTCACAGGGTTGAAAGTTGTTTCCTGAACCGGTTCACAGCGGCAAAAATACCGTTTTTCTTTTTCCATGCAAAACAACCATGAAAAAACCACTGCGGAGGAAGCCTCGCGGCTGGAGGCGCAAAGCCTCCATTGAGCGATCACATACAAGTCAGAGCTTCTCGGAACCTGACAGGTGGGAGCATGTCCCTGTTGCTCCTATGCGGTCTCCTATTGTTGTAGAAGTCTATGATCCTCGCCAACAAATCCCTTGCGGCCACCACGTCCGGGGGGCGTTTCATCCTGTAGAGCCATTCCTGCTTGATGATGCCGTTGACCCGCTCGGCGATCGCGTTGTCGGTAGGCTTGTAGTCCTCCGTCATGCTGATCGTGGCTTTAATGGCCTGTAGACGATCAATATATTGATTACAACAATATTGAACGCCGCGGTCGGAGTGGTGGATCAGTCCATCGAACCCCAGGGGTGACACGTGCGAGATACCCATCTCCAGAGCCGTCACGGTATTGGAGGCGACCAGGCTGTCGGAAAGGACCCAGCCTATGATCTCATGCGTGAACGCGTCCGTCAGGAGATGCAGGTAGGCCACGCCCTCATCGGTGTCGATATAGGTGATGTCGGCCACCCACAATTGGTTGATCCTGTTGACGGTCAATCCCTTGATCATGTTCTTGTACTTCCTGTAAGGATGGTTGGAGCTTGTCGTGTGACGGCGCTTCCCGGGCTTCAGCATCAGGTGTGACTCATGCATCAGCCCGTAGAACCAATCCCGGCCACGCATCCCGTCCGGATAGAGTTCCTTGAGCATCAGGTACAGCTTGTACGCCCCGATGCCCGGAGCCTCATGCCGGATATCCCTCACGGTGTCAAGTATCTCTTTCTCTGACAATTCCCTGCGCATACGTTTCTCCTTGCTCACGGAGTAATAACCTTCTCTTGTCTTGCCAAACAGCCCGCTCAGGCTACCGATCGATTCCTTGGGATGCCTGAGCCGAAGGTTGTCTACCGCTTGGCGCCAGCTTTTTTTAGCAGGTCGATGCCATATTGTTCCCGACCGATCTTAAGAAGCTCATGCAGAGCCTCATTGCGCAACTCTGAGTAGGCCAACGCCTTGCGTAGGCGCAAGTTCTCCTCCCGGAGCCTCTCGCTCTCCGTTTGGGGACCGGTCGCCTTGGATGATTCGGATTTCTTTCGTGCCATATATACCTGATGCTCTAACTCTGTCAGATCGGACGGTAAAGATAGCGTTTTTGACTCAAAATAACGTTCCCAGCGACTAAATGTCACGTAATCAACCGAATATTTCTTACATAGGCTGTACTTGGTTGAGCCACTCTCATAATACTCCTTCAGCATACGGAGCTTGAACTCCATGCTGTAACTTTTACGTTCTCTTGCTTTGTTTGACATCTTACACACGTTCTTTTAATTGTTAATTGCGTGTGAAGTAAATCTGTATCATGTCAAAAAGAATAAAGCAAATGTTACAGCTTCTGGCTATTCTTTAGATCTCGCTTTTTGGAAAAATGGCCAAATAGCTTCTACCCCTGTTACTTTATATAGTAATATGGACATGGACATAGGATATGCAGATGTACTAACCATGAATGGCTCTTTTTTAGTAAGTTGTTATATCCCCAATATAATAAGGAGTTATGAATTTTGGTATGACATACTTAAATGATCTTCTTTAAAGATTTCTGGTAAATCCTTCAAGACTTGCTCATACATTGCTTTATATCCATTCGGAGTTGGATGTATACCGTCATAAAATAAATAACCATCTCTCCATTGGGTTGGATCATTTTCTTTTGTCACAGCCTCATGCATATCTATATATTTAATATTCATACTTTTAATCCAGTCATTTATTAGTTTAACAGGCTCATAGTCACGATCCTTACGAGGAGTGACTGTGAGTAAAACCGGGATTTGTCCATTATTTCTTAAAATAGATATAGCTTGTAACATATATTTCTTATATTTCTCAACATCAAGGTAATTATTTGTACCTAAGGCTAAAATAACGTACTTAGTTTTATACCAAGAATTTTCTATCTTAAATCGATTAATAAATTCATCAGACATCATCTCTCCTCCTTTACCATCTATCAAACATCGTTCTTTTCCCAATACAGAAGTAAGCATCGAACTCCAACGATATTTTCGATCTATACCATTAATAAGTAACATTGTCCCCTCTACAAAAGAGTCTCCAAAAATACTCAATACAGGGTTATGAAAAGGAGCTGTTATCCATGAATCTAAGAGCTTTACTTCACCACGCCTCACCGCAAAGAAAGGTTTCCCCCACATCAAAAGTTGATAAGGATCCTTTTGCGCAGAATAAGTCCGCTTAAATTCCTTTAGTACGTTTTTGTCAGCCTCTATCTCCCTTATAAAAAAAGAAACACTATCTTCCCTTTTATCAAAACCTATCGAATATAACATATCCTTATTAAGTGTAAAGGACAAAGGAAGAGACTCATTTAAGGCAGCTTGATAATCCTTATTGGATTTATAAATATCCACTCGTTCCTTATAAATATTCATAAATCCTAAATCTTTTCCTACCGATAAATCTATATCATCTGATAATATACGAATAATTACTTCTTGGGATAGTTCATCCGTATAAACGTTTGAGATAAAAGTAAACAGACTATTTTGAACACCATCCTTTTTATCTAATATATCCGATCTTAAATTGGATATACCTTCCTTATAAAAAGGAATCGCTCCTTCAAATGTATTCATTTCATCTTTAGTACATGCCAACAAGAAGAATAAGCACATCATTTTAATAATTATTTTCATTTTCTACAATTTGATCATCTAACATACAATTTCTTTATGTACTCCTTATAAACAAGTACAGGAACAATAGAAAACACAATAGTTGTCAACACATATACTATGTTTCTAAACACCTCATTCTCGATAAAGAAAAATCTTTTCTCACTAATCAAACTAAACACCAACATCTGGAAAAGAAACACTTCATATGAGTAATTACCCAATTTTACAAAGAAAACAGATAGTCGTGACTTCATTATATAATTATATAGTTTCACCAGCAAGAAAAACACAAATAAAGTATAAAAATAATCAACCCAATGATATCCTTTCCATTGGTTCGTAAGATATGGCATCAAATCTACAGAAGTATATATCTCTAAAATAGCCAAGAACAAGGCTATAAGAGCTAATCCACAAACCCAAACGTTCAACTTTATTTTAAACTTCAAAATAACACAGCCTAAATACAAAAGAAATAAATATCGATAAAAAAGAAGTCTATAAACATTATCCGGCACATGAAATACACAGGTAAACCATTCACCCAAAGCACAAATCCCAACAAATAACACAAAAGACCTCCTAAAAGAAAGACAATTAACCAGAAAAATAACAAAAGGTAATATCAGCCAACACTGTAAATAGATCCATGGATAATAGGATCCTGGACCAAAGCCACCTTGCATATAAAGCCGCTGCCAATCTACTCCACCTTTAAGAAGATAAAAGATTGCACATTGAGAAAAAATTAAGAGAAAGAATGGGAGAGAAACACGATCTAACATCTTCTTCACATTCCTAGCAGAGAAATAACCGTTGAAACCTTTTCGCTGAAAACCACCATAAGTCAAATAAGATGACACCAATAAAAATAAAGGAACAGCCTGCCCAATGTAAGCAATTGAGTAAATAGATTCATTTGGCATATTGTGCAACAATATCACAAAGAGAATGGCAACTCCCTTCACAAAATCAATCGAATAATCCCTTTCTCTCCTATCCATATCATCTATAATTGAAAACATCATATTTCAGTTCATAACAACGGATAGAGCCCGGTTGATAACAGCAAACCAAGAAACTATTTGGTAAAGTAAGAACATCTCCGTAGCCAACATCAAAATTATCGCTTTCAAAAAGACTAGCAGGATTACTAGCCAACTTCCCATCTTTAAGAAGTACCGTATCAAAACTATATTTACCACGATTGGAGTCCTTAACATTCCGGTAAGTTAGTATAAAAGCATCCTTATAAGGAGTTAAAGAAGGAGCATGCCCTTCTATCGGTAAAAAACTCCATGTCCAAGTCACCCCTAAATCCTCACTAACTCCAATCTCAAGACGATTGTCTCCATTCTCTGACTGTTGACGACCCACGACGTACATTTTCCCATCATAATACCCCAGCGAGGCCTCATTAATACGTCCACATTCTATTTGATTTGTCCACAGACGCTCATCTAACCAAGATACAACCTCCCAACTCCTCCCAAAGTCTTCCGATTTTTCCAACCATGTAACAGCCCATCGATTATAACATACCGCATAAATTACATCATCTATTATAACCATATTCCCACGGGCTGCCGCAAATGTCTCGTCTTTTGGAAAAGGAAATAAAACAGGCGATCCATAGAAAATACCCCAATTCTCCGAACAAATGCTTTTCACAATGGATTCCGTCTCCGATTCTCTTTCAAAGAAACGGCAAAGTATACCGTTATTAGGTAATACTAAAAGCTGAGGATCCCTCACGTCATGCCCTTTAACTGGAGCAAATATAACCTTCCTGTTAACCCATGTTTTTCCTTTATCGAAACTCTCCATCTGTATTAACTTACTATCAAAACTAACGTGGCTCGAACCTTCTCTATAAACCACGATAATCTTACTTCGATCCTTATTCCCCGCAATGGCAGGAAAAGCCAAATGTAGGCTACTATCGTCAATAGACGTACTGCGAAGCAAATTCGGGTTATATATTTCCTTTAGCTCATCATCACCACAAGCCATAAAAGGAAATAAAAATACCATAATAAATAAAAGTAGATGGTGTTTCATAAAGCATATATTTTAACTTTAGTTAATCATCTGATAAATACTCCCGCTTGAAAGGTTCTCCTTTTTTTATATCACATTTCACCTTTTTGCCCAATATATCCGGTAAATACTTAGGCGATAGACCATCAGAGGGTCTAACAGAACGAACATTTTCTTCTGTTACTGTATCACCAGCATACATATCTTGAGCGACAAATAAGGAACGGGCAAATTTCCTGTTATTCCTCACCTTTTCAGTCAACTCATAGGTTGGCTTTCCCAATGCCATCTCGACTTCTCTTACACATCGAACCATTTCGGAGAACTCCTCCTTATTCATAGAAAAGGCCGCATCCGGTCCTCCAATACCCCGATCCAAAATAAAATGCTTCTCGAGAATTCGAGCACCCAACGCAACCGAGGCTATCGCCACCGAACTAGACATCGTATGATCTGAAAGTCCTACAGGAAGTTTGAAACGCTCTCTCATATCGGGAATCGTCCTTAAGTTCGCAAGCGCCACAGGAGCCGGATAAGAAGATGTACATTTCAATAAGGCAATCTGATCATTACCGACTCTTTTGCAAGCGGCTATCGCCCCCTCAATATCCTCATAAGTAGCTATTCCCGTTGATATTATGACTGGTTTCATCTTTGAGGCCACATACTCGATCAAAGGAATATCCGTAATCTCAAAGCTAGCGATCTTATATGCCGGAACATCCATAGCCTCCAAGAAATCCACAGATGTTTTGTCAAATGGAGATGAGAAACAAATCAGACCTTCCTCTTCCGCAATACGTTTTAATTCAGGTTGCCATTTCCAAGGAGTAAAGGCGTTCTGATATAATTTATACAATGTGGTTCCATCCCATAAAGTATCTTGCTTTATTTGAAAATAAGCATTATCACAATCTAATGTAAGAGTATCCGCCGTATAGGTTTGCAATTTGATGGCATCCGCACCAGCAGCCTTGGCTGCTTTCACGGTCTCTACGGCGATGTTGAAATCATGATTATGATTCGCAGACATTTCCGCTATAATAAATACCCGATCGGAATCTTCCCGATCAAGACCAAAATATTCGAATAAATTAGTTTCCATACACATAACAATACTTCAACGCATGTTTATTATCACTAACACAATCCTTAAAACCAGCACGAATAAACGCATATCTTGAAGCCATATTCTCGGTTTTCACATATGCGTAAATCTTACTTATTTGCCTTTCACGGTCATGGAAATGTCTCAAAGCCTTTTCCAATAAGCAAGGAGCAAGTCCAAATCCTCTGTAGTTAGCTCCAATACTTATACTAATCACCGCACTGTTATTTTCCTCAATATCGAAACGGACTTGTCCAATTAATTTCTCTTTCTCGTAAAAGACAAATAGTCTTCTCGCTCTATTCTTTAAGGTCGCATAAAACCAATTTCTATGTTCATCCAATGATATAGCATGGGTCGAAAAAGAATTTTGCCGTACCATCCGATCATTCGTAAGCTCGAACAGAGGTAGTAAGTCTTCTTCTTTAGCCAATCTCATATCCATATTCATCTCATAAAACATCCGGGTTACAGCTTTCATAATCCGATGAGCCCCTTTTCCATCGATTTGACTTATCCCCCGACAAAAAATCTCCCGCCGATATTCGGAGTTCTCAAATTTTAATATAATCTTATCCAGATCATCTATATGCCAATCTTTTGTGGCATCAATAAATTCATCGACAAAGCCAATATTCTTCCACCCCGCAATATTGTTACCTTGGTTTTCAGCCACCTTAAAGATAACGGATGGCAGACCTGTTATCGCCAATTCGTTTATCGTCTGTCCAGCCGCAGAGATCGCAAGATCCGCAGCTAACATCAAATCTCTCATCACTTCAGCCTCTACATTACGGTATATAACCGTATTATCATCCGCCATCCTCTCTATTTCTGCCTTATGAGAAAATACTGGCCCTAAGATAACGATTTTCCTCAAATTAGCATAGCAATTCGTCAACTTCTCCAAAATTTTTGGCGTTAGATTTAAAGGATCACTACCTCCGAAAGTAATTAGGACAGTCTTTATTTTCTCCCGGATTTCTCTATGACCACATAAGTTTTTAAATACCTCACGTAAAATCACATAATCCTTTCCTAACAAATAACGTTGTCCAAGATTCCGTTTATAGGGAATCAATTCCGCACCGACTGTCCCATTTATGATGATTCCCTCCGGATATTCCAAACGATTAAAATCATCTAAATAAGCAGCAACCTTTACCCGCTGTCTTATTTCGGTATAAAGTCCTTTTCCTGCCAAATAGGAATCAATAACTATTATGTCATCTTGAGATAGATACTCAAGCAAACGTTCCGTGTTCTCCAACCAATTAAAGACAAACAGAGGATAAGATTGTACTAAATTTTTTACACTCTCATCCCCATTCACAATAAAGGTTACATTTGCGTTTCTCTCCCGAAATACTTGGGCAATAGCCGTACAACGGGAAATATGCCCATAGCCTGTGTGCGAATATCCCTCAGTTAAAATCAGAACTCTCATATCAACTCATATGAAGTAGTTTATATTTCATCTCCGCTAAAGCCCAATCTGTATCCGTATCAATATCTTGTACACGAAACTCATCCAGAACAATCGCCGTGCCATTCTCACTTAGCAATTTTTTATCTTTTAATAGAGAAGAGGTCTTTATCCAATAAAACGTACCACTATCATGATAGGCGGGGCGCAAATCTTGACTCCGGCTAAATCTATACTCTGGCCAATTCATGTTTAAATTTCCTTTTTCATCTATCGATAAAGAACGCAGTATCGGATATGAGAAAGCGACCACCGGACAGATAGAATCAAAGGTAGACATAACTAACTGATCATAAGCAGAACGAACATCCTCGGAAGAAATCAATGGGGCTGTTGGAAGCAAACAACAGATCAAGTCAAACTCATACCCTCTCCCTTTATAGGCATTGACAACCTCGACCAATACATCCGCCAATGTAGCATAGTCATTAGCATTTTCCGTAGAACGCAGAAAAGGGACAGAAGCCCCTTCTTGACGGGCTATCTCGGCGATTTCCACATCATCCGTCGAAACCATCACCTCCTCAAACAGTCCGGTACCAAGAGCGGCCTCTATTGAATATGCTATTATCGGTCTGCCCAAAAAAGGTTTTATATTTTTATGAGGAATCCGTTTACTACCTCCTCGTGCTGGTATTATTGCCAAACATTTCATTTTTTCGTTATTTTTATGATCTTAATTTAACCAAAATCTGATACAAGCTTATGCCCAAATCAGTCTGAAAATAAATAGCACGAAGCAATATACGAAGTTTCAATGGAACTTTTGTCTTGTAATAACTATTCTTCATGAAACAAGGAAATATCTCTTCCATCTCCCGCTTGATTTGATTCACATACTTTTTCTCAGGAGGATCAAACTGTGATATGGCACCTAGAATTGAGTTTACATAAAAAAGCTCAGTAAATCGAAACTCTACTTCTTCCGGATATATCTCATAGATACCTAATCTACGCATATTATCCAAAAACATTTTAGAAGTCTTCAAACGGTCAAAAAAGCGATAGTTATTAATACTCCGAGTCGTAGAAATATTATTACAACGATAATAATAATAAGGATGGGTATCCTTCACGATCTTTCTCGCGCTCAAATATAGAGCAGTTACAATCGCATTATCTTCATAGAATAACTCCTCAGGAAATTCTATTTTATTTCTGATAAAGACTTCTTTTTTGATTATATTAGTCCAAATCCGACATTCACCTTCAATAAAACGCTTATTTCTCTCATGTTCAGGCAATGAAAACCATTCAGGCTTACAGTTAATCCGTAAACGAATATCTTGTTCACTATAATACTGAAAATAGTCACCACAAACCATTTCCGCATCATGCGTAACCGCTAATGTATAGAGATTTTCATACATATCAAGAGAAACCCAATCGTCACTATCAACAAAACCAAGGAAAGGAGCCCTCGCTTTTTTTATCCCGGCATTACGGGCTCCCCCTTGTTTTATATTCCGAGGTAAATCAATAACAACAATACGATTATCCTTTGCCTCATAATCCCGAAGTATATCTAATGATTTATCAGTAGAACAATCATTCACACAGATAATCTCAATGTTATGCAATGTTTGGGATATCAATGAATCCAAACATTTCCCAATGTATTTTTCCACGTTAAATACTGGGATAACAATACTTACCGCAGGATTTTTTTGGTTCATCTTACAATTTCTTTTTAAGAAAGGAATTCTTTGATCTTCACAATTACATATTCCTGTTCTTCATCCGTCAATGTCGGATACATCGGCAGACTCAAACAATGCTTATAGTATTCCTCCATTACAGGTTGATCGCCTTCTTTATTTCCTAATTGCTTATAATAAGGGGTCAGATGCAAAGGAACATAATGAACTTGCGCATAAATATTACTTTTATGCAAATAATCATATAATCCTAATCTGTCCTCCACTTGGATTATAAATAAATGATAGGCATGAAAGACCTGATCCGATACAAAAGGAAGCTTAACCCCCTTCAGATCGGAAAGACCTTCCCTATATCGCCGGGCAATCTCTTGCCGCCGTGCTAATCCCATATCGGCTCTTTTCAATTGAGATATCCCTAAAGCTGCCTGAAAATCAGTAATTCGATAATTATATCCAAGCTCCTGCATCTCATAATACCAGCCACCATGGTTCTCGTGTAAAAGTGCCGGGTTCTTGGTAATGCCGTGTGTACGGTATAGACAAAGTTTTTCATATAATTCCTTACAATTTGTCGTAGCCATCCCCCCCTCGCCAGTCGCAATATGTTTTACCGGATGAAACGAAAAAACACTAACATCCGCAAAGTTCCCATTGCCACATAGCTGCTTCTCACCTTTACTATCAATAAAATATCCACCTGGCGCATGACAAGCATCTTCTATAATCCATAAGCCGTACTCATCCGCCAATTGACGAAAGGCCTCCAAATTGGCTGGATAACCCGCAAAATCTACCAAAACAATTCCTTTATAAGTGCCTTTAGGAGATTGCGACAATAAACGGCTTAATTTCTTTATATCCATCAAATAGGTATCTTCTTCTACATCACAGAAGACAACCTCGCCTCCCCGATAGCGAATACAATTAGCACTAGCCGCAAAAGTCAAAGGAGTCACAATCACTTTATCACCCAGATTCACATCAAGTGCCGTAGCCGCTAAATGAAGACCCGCCGTAGCATTATTAACTGCTATAGCATATTTACAGCCGACATAAGAGGCAAAAGCCTCCTCAAATTCTTTTATTTTTGGCCCTTGAGTTAAATAATCCGACTTTAAGGCATCTATTACACATTGAATATCCTCATCCGTAATATGCTGACGTCCATAAGGAATAGGTTTAGTAATCATTTTATCTCAAAATTAGGATCTACATATTTCTTTATTTTTTCCCGCATAGACTCTACAGTCTCCCATTCCGTATTCGTATCAGAACTATAATGGAATCCCTCTGGAACCTTAACCGCATTATGATGATTTACATAGTCTTCATATTTATGATTAAACGCAACAGAGGGCAAGATCGCATAATAAGGACCTAGATCTATAGTATTCATGGCATCCGTGACCGTAATCATTTCCTCATGCAATTTTTCCCCGGGGCGTATACCGACCTCCACCAATGGAAGGTTAGGCGCAATAGCCTTCGCAACATCCACTATTCGATAAGATGGAATCTTAGGAATAAAAATCTCACCTCCTAAATGATGACCGATAGCGAACATGACCAAAGCAACTCCCGCTTCTAACGAAATATTGAAACGAGTCATCTTCATATTCGTAATAGGTAACTCTACCGCACCTGAATCTCTCTTGTTAATGAAAAAAGGAATAACAGAGCCCCTTGATCCCATAACATTGCCATAACGGACCACTGAAAACTTGATATCCCGCGGACCACTAATATTATTTGCGGCAACAAACAACTTATCAGAAGTCAGCTTTGTAGCCCCATATAAATTAATCGGAGCACAAGCCTTATCCGTAGATAAAGCCACAACATGCTTTACTTTTGTACGCAAGGCTGCATTAATCACATTTTGAGCTCCATGTACATTTGTCTTTATGCATTCATCCGGATTATATTCGGCCGTATCCACTTGCTTAATAGCCGCAGCATGAATAATTACATCTATGCCTTCGCAAGCACGTTCCAAACGTTCTCCATCCCGGACGTCTCCAATAAAGAAACGTAATTGAGGATACTTTGACGCAGGGTATTTTTGCTTCAGCTCAAACTGTTTCAACTCGTCACGTGAATAAATAACAATTCTTTTCACTTGAGGATAATCACGAAGGATTGTCTCCACGAATTTTTTACCAAAAGAACCTGTTCCTCCAGTAATTAAAACAGACTTTTCATTTAACATATTACTTCTATTTATATCTATTCTATAACTCCTTCGATTGTATATAAGAAGCTACAATATCATACTCTTCAAATGGTTGTCCCATATTTTTATTAATAATACGATCCTGAAACCAAATCACTGATGTACTATTTTCATGAAAAACAGAAAGTTTATTTCCATTATCCAACAAGATTAGAATTAAAAACTCAACCATTATGTTTGATTGTACTATTTTTAATCCATATTGATACAAATCCTCTGTTTTTTTTATATGAGGATGCAATTTCACATAAACATAATCAAAATCATTTTTCTCTTTATCCAGAGCTTTCAATATGTTTACATTAATTTGATGATTAGTTAAATAAATTCCAACCGATTTATTTTTCACAGATAAAAATTCTTCATATCCCGTAGAAAAATTCAAAAACAATGGTAATTCTTCCCTTAACCTCTTAACAAAGGGCTTCTGGAATGATTTCAAAGATTTTGAATATCCTGGGAACTGAGACCTATACAAATCCGGCAAATAAAGAAACTGCCCCGTAAGAAACTTTGAAAAACCAATATGGTCACCAACACCCGTAAGCTTATTTATTATATTCTTCAAGCCTTTTGAATTATCAAAACGATCTCTTCTGTAGCTTCCGAATCCTTCTTCAAACATATACATTCGTTTAAATCGGGATAGCTTAAAAAATATTCCATAAACAAAAGAAGCATCTACCTCTACGAACAACGTATTTACTGGGTGAAAAAACAAATATAAATCCAAATGAAACAAATCTTTGAAATATAATATATCATTCCATGTATCATCAAATGTCTTAACTTGATGAAAGAACAATTCCGCATCCCTAAAATGTCCTAAAATAATTAGAACCTTTTTTGAAGATGCATTTCCATATCCAATATTTCTTACATTAAAATATTGCAATGGCTTAGAACATATATATATATCAGTATCCATTATATCACGCCAGCTTGTTTCCTTATTTTATCGTATTCTCTTTTTAGTTCTATAAGTTGCTCTTTACAGAATAAATATACGACAGGAACCACAATTGTCAATAAAAACACGGCGAGAGCAGCATATAGTTTACGAGGGGCCACGGGTGTACTCTTCACAAATGCCTCATCAACAATCAATGCCCTATTCATACTTTTATTTAATTTCAATAATGCCTCTTCTCGTTTTTGTAATAATATCAAATAAACACCTTGAGCAATCTCTTGATCACGCTTATAATTCATGAATTCTCGTTCTTGAGTTGGAACGTTACCCATTTTATCCAAAATAGCCTTCTCCTTAGACTTGAGATCTTTCAATGTCAAATTCAGGCTTTCTTGCGCATTCTTGATCGTAAGGGCAACACTCTTACGCATTTGATCTAATTGCTTATCCATCACAGTAAATAAAGGGTTGTCCTCTTTCGAGTTTTGCAACATTCGCTGACGATTTACCAACAACTCATTATAAGTAGTTATGGAACCGCCTTTCTCTCCTTCTTGGACATTCATCAATACGGGTACCAAATTATACTTATTAGCAGGATTTTGCACGAAGTCTTCCATAAATCTAATAGCATGCCCTTGAGCCTCCATCTCAACAATTTTCGTTTGGATCTCTTTCATTTGATCCACATAAAATTGCACATCGGCTGTCAAGTCAGTCATTTGGTTATTTTTCTTATAGATCTCTATAGATCGTTCAGCATTAGCTAAATCCGATATTACCTTATTGATTCGCTCATCCAAAAACTGTATTGTAGCACGAGCTTCTTTATTATTTATTGAATCGGCACGATTATTATATTCAAACATTAATGCGTTTAAAACGTCAATGCCTCGTTTTTTCTCATATTCCCTCAAAGTACATTCTATAACATTTGAATTATCTGAGTAAGTCTCAATTTCTATATCCTGCGCAAAATCATCTCCAACAAAACCAGCCGGCCTCATGGTTATATAAAGTTTCATGCTTTCTCCCAATTTATGGTTAGTTCCATAACTTAGGACAAACCGATTATCACCGAATTCAACGATCGCAGGTAATGAAGAAAACTCATAAGACCGCTTCTGACTTTTTGTCTTCCCTTCGATCTTTATTTTTCCCTCACGATCTTCCCGGACATAAAACTCTATTGTTTCCTCTTGAGATTTCAATGTACTAGAATCTGCAACCATCAGAAAAGGGGTATTTACATACTGTTTATATTTCCAAGTTAACGGTTCAACATACTCTGCATTTAAGCCTAATTTTGAAACAACCTCATACCATAAAGTATGAGATTTTAACACCGCTAATTCATCATCAATAACAATACCCGCACTACCTCCTCCATTCAAACCAAAAGATTTCATCAAACCTGCCGCATCTCCCAAAGACATATTTCCTGAGGACATGGAAGTATCATCTTGAACTTTAAAACGAGCCATTACTTCGTAAGTTGTCGGATAATAAATCAAATATAATACAGCTGGTATTAGAGATATAACAAAAGTGCCTAGAAATAATCTCCAGTGCCTCAGATACCCTATTAGAATAGACTTTAAACTTATAGTCTCATTTCCTATATTTGTTGAATCCATAGCTAAACAATTACTTCTTAATATTAATAATCGTGATCACCATCGAAGAAATAACAGAAATCGCACTAATTATCGAGGAGAACACAGTTATATTATACTGTTTGCTTTGACTAAATCGAGAATTACGCTGCTTTGCCAAATTGGGCTCAACATAAATAACGTCATTTTGCCTTAAATAAAAATAGGGAGATGTAAATAGCGAAGGATCAGTTATATCCATACGAACAAATTCTTTTTGCCCATCATTATCTCTTATCAGCAAAATATTCTTCCTATTGGCTGTAATCGCCAAATCTCCAACATACCCAAACGCATCTAAAATAGAGATTCGATCATTCTTTATAGTAAAAGTACCGGGACGATTTACCTCTCCCATTACCGTAATTCTATAATTTGTAATCTGCACGTTAACCAATGGGTTTTCTATGTATTTTGACAATTTACTTTGTAGCTCATCACACAGTTCTTGTTTTGATAAACCTGCGACATGAATCTTCCCTAATACTGGGAAATTTATATTACCATCCGAATCAACAAGGTAAGTATACATTGATTGAGAGGCAGCGATAGGTTGGTCACCTTGCTGCGCATACGCAAAAACAGGGGGATTAAATGGCGTCGTCACGGACGGATCCGGAGCTGTAACAGATATCGCCAGTAAATCATCTTTACTGATACGAGACGTATAAGTTTGATTCATTTGACTAATCTGTTCTGGAGTCAAAGTATCTACTCCTTGCAAATACACTACGTCTTTAGGTGCGGAACAAGCCCCTAGCAACAAGACAAACAATATCACTACTGATATTAATTTAATTCTCATAATCTTTGTTTTCTTCAAATAAGATGCAAATATACAATTTTTAGTTGAACTCAAGGGCATAAAGCACCCGTAAGTCCAAAGATACTTCTATAACGATGCAATTGTCTAGATATTGCTGCATGCTAAATCAAAATTATAGTTGTTTTTACCGCTTTTTCATGATTATTGCGTAAGTTTGTGACAAAACAAAAACATATGGTTGAGATAGGAAAATACAACACGCTGAAAATAGTGAAAGACCTTGACTTCGGGATTTATCTGGATGGAGGTAACGGGGTGGAGATCTTGTTGCCGACTCGTTACGTACCTAAAAACGTGAAACCCGGGGATGAGGTCGAGGTGTTTATTTATCATGATAATGAAGGGAGGTTGATCGCTACTACCGCACGTCCTCTGGCAACGGTCGGGGAGTTCCAGTTCATGGAGGTAAAAGACGTGAATAATGCCGGCGCATTTCTGGAATGGGGTATCATGAAAGATTTGCTCGTTCCTTTCAAGGAGCAGAAAATGCCGATGAGAGAGGGAAAATGGTACTTAGTCTACGTCCGGTTGGATCATGTGACAGGACGTATCATGGCATCCGCACGTATCGAGAAGTTCTTGAACAATACCCCTATCGATTACGAGCAGAATCAAGAGGTTCAGTTATTGGTAGCCGATGAGACGGATCTTGGCTATAAGGTGATCATCAATAACCAGCATTGGGGATTGATCTATTATAATGAGGTATTCCAGCGTCTTGAGAAAGGTGAGCATCTGAAAGGCTATATAAAAGAGGTACGTGAGGATGATAAGATAGACGTAAGCCTAACGCCGCAAGGCTACCAAAAGGTAGAGGGGATCGCCGGCGTCATTCTGGAAGCGATGAAAACACAAGGGGGATACATCCCGGTACACGACAAGAGCGATCCGGACGTGATCTATTCCTTATTCCGCTGTAGCAAGAAAGCTTTCAAACAAGCGATCGGGGCACTCTATAAGCAACATCTTATCACGCTGGAAGATGGCGGGATACGGCTCGTGAACGAGAAGTGACCCATTTATATAAAAAAAGTCAATGGAATCCGTTACAGAATCCATTGACTTTTCTTTATAAATCCATTGAGTTAGCGAACGGATTCCATTGACTTTCTAATCCAGCTTCAATACGGCCAAGAACGCTTTTTGCGGAACTTCTACCGTACCGATCTGCTTCATTCGTTTCTTTCCCTCTTTCTGTTTTTCCAGCAATTTACGCTTACGGGAGATATCGCCTCCATAACATTTCGCCGTCACGTCTTTACGGACAGCCTTAATTGTCTCACGAGCGATAATCTTAGCGCCTATCGCCGCTTGGATAGCGATATCGAATTGCTGGCGGGGGATCAACTCTTTCAGTTTCTCGCACATACGACGTCCGAAAGTAACGCTATTATCCACGTGCGTCAATGTAGACAAAGCGTCTACCGGCTCACCGTTCAACAGGATATCTAATTTAGCCAACTTACTGGGACGGAAATCATGTAAATGGTAATCGAAAGAAGCGTACCCTTTTGAAATACTCTTCAACTTATCATAAAAGTCGATTACGATCTCGCCCAACGGCAAGTCATAATGAATCTCGACACGATCACCTGAAATATATTCTTGCTTAAGCAGGACGCCACGCTTACCCAGACAGAGTGTCATGATCGGGCCGATATAGGTAGTGTTCGTGATCACGGAAGCACGGATAAACGGCTCGTCGATATGATCAATCAAAGTCGGGTCCGGCAAGCCTCCCGGATTATGTACCTCGATCTCCTCCCCTTTCTTTGTATGCACGATATAAGAAACGTTCGGTACAGTAGTTATCACATCCATATTGAACTCACGATCCAAACGCTCCTGAACAATCTCCATATGCAACAAGCCCAAGAAACCGCAACGGAACCCAAAACCCAACGCGGCGGAACTCTCCGGCTGGAAAGTCAAGGAAGCGTCGTTCAACTGCAATTTCTCCAATGACGCACGAAGGTTCTCGAAATCCTCGCTATCAATTGGATAGACACCGGCGAAGACCATCGGCTTCACCTCCTCAAAACCGGCGATCGCGTCTTTAGCCGGGCGAGACACATGAGTGATCGTATCACCGACACGCACCTCCCGGGACGTCTTGATACCGGAAATGATATATCCTACGTCTCCCGTCCGGATCTCCTCACGGGGGCACATATCTAATTTCAATATACCTACCTCGTCGGCGTCATACTCTTTTCCTGTAGCGATAAACTTCACATGGTCACCTTTACGGATCACGCCGTTTACCACCTTGAAGTAAGCGATAATACCACGGAACGGATTAAAAACGGAGTCAAAAATCAGACACTGCAACGGGGCCTCCGGATCACCTTTCGGGGCCGGGACCTTCTCCACGATCGTATTCAAGATCTCAGTCACTCCCTCACCTGTCTTTCCGCTCGCCCGTAAGATATCCTCACGAGGGCAGCCCAACAGTTCCACGATCTGGTCCTCTACCTCCTCCGGCATGGCGCTAGGCAGGTCGATCTTGTTCATCACCGGAATAATCTCTAAGTCATTCTCTATCGCCATATACAGGTTAGAGATGGTTTGCGCCTGAATACCTTGGGCCGCATCCACGATCAGCAACGCACCCTCGCAGGCGGCGATAGAACGGGAAACCTCATACGAGAAGTCCACGTGCCCCGGAGTATCGATCAGGTTCAGTATATATTCTTCACCCTTATAATTATACTTCATCTGGATCGCATGGCTCTTGATCGTAATACCACGCTCACGCTCTAAATCCATGTCGTCAAGGACTTGAGCTTGCATGTCTTTACCTTCTACTGTCTTGGTATACTCAAGCAAACGGTCTGCCAAGGTACTTTTCCCATGGTCAATATGAGCAATAATACAGAAATTGCGGATATTCTTCATCTGCTAAATTTATTTTTAGGTACGCGAAGATAGGAAATTTAGCCTAAATACTATACTTTTGGCATACCATTTGTTGTTAATAGTATATGACAATACAAGAAATAAATAAAGCATACAACCGAATTATCGGTTCATTAGACGAAAAGGAGCTAAAGAACGCGTTCGATTTTCTCCAAAGTCTAATAGCGGGAATACGTGAGTACTCATTCCAAGACAGGTTGAACGAGCTACAAGATACTTATAAATATATGTTGCGATACCGGATCGAGGGGGCTAAAGATCCGATGCAAGACCAGATATACAACAACTTGATCGCATCCAGCTATGAGTTCGCGGATATAGTGAAGCACAAGGCCTTATCGGTAGATTCGCCTCTCTCCTATTATAGCCGTAGGCGAATGATGCAAAAGGAGCTTACCAACTATGACCAGCTCCACAAGGTCTTGAGAAACGCCTCTCTGGTGAAGATAGAGACTCCGACCGGAACCATCACGGAGCAGCAGCAAATCGAATCCGCCACGATCCTATTATTCAATAAGATCTGGACCTCGAATCCTCTCAATAAGGAAGAAATAGCCTCCATCAGGAACCTATTGAATGACCAAGAGTTGCCTTTTATCATCGGTAGCCAAATCGTATCGGCATTAATGTTGGGATTGCAAGCCGCTTTCGATAAGGAGAAACTGCTATTATTATTCGATGCGGCCAATCTCCAAGAAGATGAGATTCGTTACCGCGCGTTGATCGGGATTCTCTTGACGCTCTATACCTATAGGAAACGTACGGCGTTATATCCGCAGATAGCGGATCGACTAGCGGCTTTATCCGAGGGATTTCCTAATTTCACGAAAGCGATCCGCACGATTACCCTTCGTTTTATCCTAGCCCGTGAGACAGAGAAGATCACCCGTAAGCTACAAGACGAGATCATTCCGGAGATGATCAAGCTAGGCCCTAAAATCAGTCAAAAGATAAACTTAAAGGATATCAATCCGGAACTTCTCGGAAACGAGATGAATCCGGAGTGGCAGAATATGTTATCGAACAGTTCCTTAGGGAAGAAAATGGAGGAGTTCAGCGAACTGCAACAAGAAGGCGCGGACGTAATGCACTCTACTTTCGTGCATCTAAAGCATTTCCCCTTTTTCCGGGAACTGGGTAACTGGTTCATGCCATTCACGACCGAGCATTCCGCTTTTGGCAATCAGTTGAGCAAGAATCAAACGGAAAAGGATATGCTAGATTCCATGACTCTTGCGGTATTCATGTGTAATTCCGATAAATATTCCTTATATTTCAGTATGATGCAATTGCCGGATCAAGCCCGTCAAATGATGATGGGACAGTTTGGTAGTCAAGCCTCCGAGATGATTCAGCAAACAAAGGAGGAATTAATCAGTAAACGGGGAAAACTGGAAATCATATCCGGACAGTACATACAGGACTTGTATCGTTTCTTCAAACTTTATCCGGGACATCTGGATTTTGATGACATATTTACATCTGCGCTAGACTTTCATAACCTGCCAATTTTGCAGCCTTACGTCAGTGATGAGGAAAGTTTGACAACTATAGCGGAGTATTATCTCCGGAAGAATTACTTCCTTGACGCACTCACGATCTACAATCGCTTATCCGACGCAAATCAAGAAAGTGATATCTTATTCCAGAAAATCGGTTACTGCAAACAAATGAATGGCGATATACAAGGCGCCTTGGAGGCTTATTTACATGCGGATCTTATCAATCCAGACAGTAAATGGGTTATTCGCCGGATCGCCGGTTGTTACCGTACCTTAAAGCAACCGGAAGAAGCGTTGAAATACTATCATCGTTACGAGGCTTTCAATCCGGATGATTTATCAATCCAAATATGTATCGGCCACTGCCATCTTGAACTCAAGAATTATAATGAGGCGCTGAAATATTATTTCAAGGTAGATTATCTGGACAATAAAAGTACGAAGGCTTGGCGTCCAATAGCTTGGTGTTCTTTCTTGACCGGTAAATACGATCAGGCCCGTAATTATTACAAAAAGATCATGGATAATCAACCCAACACCCAAGATTTCTTGAATGCGGGACATACGGAATGGGCATTACAGAATATCAAGGGAGCGCTTGCTTTTTATAAAAAAGCCGTGGAGAAAGAGTCCGGTGATTTCTCGAAGTTCCAAGAGCAGTTCAATCAAGATATTCCCGATCTTCTTGTAGCGGGAATCGAGGAGGCGGAAGTGCCGTTGATGATGGATCAACTCCGGTATTCCTTGAGCGATATATTCTAACTAGTCATCCAACAATTTGAGAAGACAAAAAGAAATATCGTATGAAAGAGATGATATTAGAGACAAAGCGACTCCTATTAAGGGAATTAAAACAAGATGATTTTAATAATATCTGTAAGCTTTTACAAGATCCGATTGTAATGTACGCTTACGAGGGAGCGTTCAGTAAAAAAGAGGTACAAGAATGGCTTGATAAGCAATTAAGGAGGTATCAAAACGATGGTTTTGGTTTATGGGGGATGATAGAGAAAGACAGCGGAGAGCTTATCGGTCAATGTGGTCTCACCTATCAAGAATTCAATGGTCAACAGGTTCCGGAGATCGGTTATTTGCTTAGGGCGGAATACTGGCATAAAGGTTATGCTACCGAAGCCGCCATAGCTTGTAAGGAATACGCCTTCAATATCCTTAACTTCGACAAAGTATACTCCATCATACGGGACACAAATATCCCCTCTCAAAAAGTAGCACTAAGAAACGATATGAGGGAAATCGCAAATTTCATAAAACATTATCGCAATATCGATATGCTTCATTTAGTATTCTGCGTGAATAAGTTATAGTTATCAAGCGGAAAGACTGGGATTCGAACCCAGGGAGCGGTTACCCGCTCACCGCATTTCGAGTGCGGATAATACAATTTGATTATCAATTTGTTACAACAGATACTGTAAATACATAGTAAAAACGACATTTATAGTCGTCTTTTTTGATGCAGGTCTATCATCCAGTTAGCCCATTCGTCCGTCCCATACCTCGGAATCTCGAACCACTCCTTTTCGCTCAAATGAGGCAAGAGTTGCATGATCCGCTCCAGCTCACTCCGGAACCTGAAAACATCCTCTTCCGTTAGCCTTACCGAATAAAGCCTCTTGCATTCCTTTAATCCGGGGAAAGCTTGAAGCAAACTCATGATCTCGGTAAAAACGGGAGACTTGCCTTTGTCTATCCTTAACGTGATTCCGGACATTCCTTCTCCCTCTTCTCTAGTTGATATGACAGTAGAGCATTTTCCTGCTCCAAGGCATTACACCGGCTAATAGCATCTTTGAGCTGTTTCCGGAGTGAAACTATTATTTTGTCTTTATCTTCCATGTGTTTATATTTTTAGATAAAAATGATATGAGTTTTCTGCAAATTATTCTAATTGCAAATATTATAGTACTATGTGCCTATCTCATCCATTTATGGGATATATGTCCTTATAGAGAAAAAACAAATCAAAATGTTCTAATCAAAGCCATAATAGATACAAGCAAAGCTAATGTTGCAATAACAGTGGTATCAGCCACTTCCTATTCTCCGATAACCACTCTGGGTTAAAAACACTCTATTTTTCTCCATTTTAGAGCTTTTAATCCTTTTGGAGTAATTTCATAACAGACTATCCAAGGCTTTTCATCTATTGGTTCTCTTCTTTCTATTAGAAATCCCCACTCAAAGTACTTGTCAATAACAATTTCACCTTCCCTATAATAGGAATCGTTATGTAGAGCTAATTTATTTTGTACACGTTTTCAATCTTTCAACAACATTTTTCATCTCTGCCTCTACTTTTTCATATCTATCTTTTATTAGCAAATATTCACTGTGCTTTTTCACTTCACATACAACATTTTCCCCTTTTTCATTAAAAACATCTAATGAATCGTTAATATCTTTGGGAATCCGCTCTTTATCGATTGTATCTAAAGCTTTACAAATATTCTCCATCGTTCCTAAAGCAGAACATACTCTATCAGAATCTCCAGCTTTCAACCCATAATAAAGAGAAACCAAAAGACTTTTATAAGCAGTAATAGGTTGTTGACTCATTATTGATGCTGCTTGAGCAAAATTCACTGCGGCACGCAAATTCAGTGATTGAGAATCAATTTCATTCATCTTATTCACTAATAAAAGATTAAGCTTTCGTATATCTTTCATTTGTTTTTCCATTTCTAAACTCCCATATATTTGCCATCCAATAAGCAATGTAACCAATAAAGAAAGCGTACCTAATACCACCCCCCAATAATCCTTAAAATCAATAGGGGCAACTCGATATGACAACATTAGCGCTATAACAGATATCACCAATGCTAATATTGAAACCCAACAATTCCTCATATCTATGATTCAATTTTTACTAATAAAAGCTAACAGAAATCACAAAAGCCGCAATAGAAAACGTAACCATAATATAGTTATTTAACATAGCTCTAACCTCAGTTTCAATAAATCCGGTCCTAAGCATACAGAGACCTTCTTCTGTAATCGATATAGATCGCTTATTATCATCAGATCTTTTCAACCATTTTTCCCTAATTAGATGTTCTTCTATAATATCCCTATCAGTCGGATCACTTGTGAAAGATTTAATATTATTATAATAACGAGCTCTTACGAAACGTCCCACTTTTCTATCTTTCATAGCATATTGAGTAAGTATAATATTACTCTTTGTTCGCCAAAATATGACATCATCGATATTCTTAAGATCATTCATAGTCTACAATTTATAGTTCAATTATTTCCTTGTAAAGGCATAGACCAATAGAATAACATTAATCACGACTATCGCTATACCAATCAACATAGGTACATAATAAACTCCCAGTAATGAAGCTATTGTAAACAATATACTTACATAACGTATTGAAGTATCGTCTGTTACCTTTACTTGATCCATAACCTCAGATTTAGCACTTCCATTATCTTCTCCAAGATATTTGTTTTTAATCTTACGAATATCGTTTGTCATTATCCACAGCTTGATAAAAAGGATTATCTGTAAAATGCCAAAAACACATCCGACAATCGCTGCTATATACATATACTCTTCCATATCAATACTTAGTTTTAAACTGATTCTTATACTAAACTTACCTTCTTTTCGGCCTCAAGAACTCAATAACATTAAATATTTGGTATACTTCGGCTAAAGAAATTACCTTATCTGGATATATCGGGTTTAAAGAATGCACAGTTATAGTTCCATTCTCTACATTATGTTCCACTATCCTTTTTATAAGCACGCCTTCTTTATGAACAATGACAAAATCCCATTTTCGAATATGCAATTTTGAATCAATCCACAGTTCACGCTTAATCTCACGACACAATAGACGATCACCTTCTAAATAACTTTCTTCCGTTCCATCGTTCATACTATCCCCTCTAACTTCAAAAGCTATATAATGGCCATGAGCTTCATGATCAACAATAAAAGGAATTGTAGGTAAAGTTTCTATATATTCGGCATCCGCATAGCCACACAGATAACCGGCATAAGCATATTGATTCACAAGAGGCACATTTAAAATACAGTTTACATCTATAGGTATAGCTTCTACAACTTTCTTTTTATTCCCTTCTCCTGTCATCAACCAGCTCGGATCAATATCAAACCTGTTTGATATATCAGACAATATAGTAGAAGAAGGGGTAGGATATTTATTATTCCGTTCATCAATAATAAACAATCTATTGATTTTCTGAGAACTAGAATAACCCAGCATCTTAGCAAAAGCAGTTTTATTGCCATTTGCTTCTTCATTTACAAGATCTTTAATCCTTTGATTTATAGGAGGCAACTCTAACATGATAAAAAAAGTTTGATCTGAATACAAAAATGTTTGATTTTTTATTTGAAATAAATCAAACATGTTTTATATTTGCACCTGTAATCATTAATACACTGTCAAAGGTAAAGAAATTAGAACATATATAATAATGTAAGGAGGCAAAAATGGAAAAATTAAACCTACAAGGTCATGAGACTGGCGCTCGTTCGTTCAGAGAGATCTACTTCTCCATGGACAACACGCCGCCCAAGAAGGCTTTCATCCAAAAGATAGCTACCATTACCAAACGATCTGAATCGGCCGTCAGATGTTGGGTAGCGGGAGTCTACCAACCGGACGCATTAGCCCAAGAAGTGATAGAAAGAGAACTTGGCATTCCTGCCAGTGAGTTATTCCCAAAGGAGGATAAGATATGCGCGCAATAGAATTCTATACCACCCCCTCCGGCGAAGTAACTATCAAAGAGCAGGGACAGCCGGAACGCCAACTGAAAGAGTCCGATACGGATTTCATTCAAAGTTTCCTTGAGATTTTGGAAGAGTTCTATCCGGAGGCTTATGCGGCACTCCGCAAGTATTACGCCCGCTACGACGGGAATAAATGCTACCGGGATTTCTTGGCTGTACGCAGGTTTATCAAATGCAACTTCGGGCTGTACGATAACATGATAGACGTGGATGAGAACTGGAATTTCAAATTCGAGTTTGTCGGCTGCCCTCTACGAGGAGAGTGTGACGGGTTTAAGAAAATCTGTGAACCGAAGTTCAACAGTACATTATCAGACAGCCAGCTTCGGGTGATGGAGCTTTGCTACTATGGCAAGAAAGACGAAGAGATCGCGGAAACGCTTTTCATCTCGTCCCACACCGTAAAGAACCACCGGAAGAACGTTTTCCGGAAACTCTCGATACACTCCATGGCGGAGTTCATGCGATATGCGAACGAAAAGAATCTATTTAAGGGCGAATAATCATGCCAACCGAAAACACCTATCAAAGCATACCTTCTTTACGAAAGATCGAGATCGAATACCTTGCTTGGCAAATCACAAGGATGCAAGCGGGTATCCGGGAATTTATCGGGCAAAAGGAAGCGCACCTCCGTTTCGGGAGGCAGAACGTGGAAAAATGGGTCTCGGAAGGTAGGCTACAACGTTACAAGCGACCGGGCAAAATCGAGTACAGGCTGGAAAACCTGTATAAGTGCGCCCTGAATCCATACGACTATTAAATGAATCATTAACATAGCAAGGCACCTTGGCAAGGCGTTGCAAAAGGAAGTTTACGATACCCATCCAACTCGCTATTTCACGGACGGTAAACCGCATTGCTAATAAATCATTGACGTATGAAAACAGATTACTGGAAACTCGCCCAAGCGGTGAGGTGGGGATTTTACATCCTTTTCGGAACGCTCGCCATACTTGGAATCGTGGCTATTTGCCTAGGACATTTCCTGCATATCATCACGACGTCCGGATGTGCGGCAATGGCTTACATGATAGCTAAACATTGGTAACTAATATTTAAAAACATAACATCATGTCGAATCTAATTCAGATCAAAGTAGCTGAGTTGAATCAGCTAGACCCGCTCATGATAGCGGAAGATAACAGGGTAGAACAAAAGTTCATCCAAATGTATAACGCAATCTGGGGTACCGCCCAAGGAGCGCAAATCTACGAGAAAGAGAAATTCAACTTCCGGAAGATCTTACAAGACAAGCCGGAACTGCAAAAATGCACACCGTTATCCCTCTATGGATGCTTTTTGGACATAGCGGTCAACGGCCTGTCACTTGACCCGACAGGACGACCGCACTGTTATATTCTTCCCCGTAGCACGAAGACCGGCTATAAGGATAACAACGGTAGCGATATCTACGAACTACGTGCTTATCTCTCCATCACCGGATATGGCGAGTTAGTCATGCGGCAACGTGCCGGACAAGTCCGTTACGTGGATAATCCCGTGGTTTGCTATGAGGGCGATACCTTCTCCCCCGGGTTGATCGACGGCGTAAAGACCGTGACCTACCAAGCGGCATGCCCCCGAAAGTCCAACAAGGTGATAGGTGGTTTCTTACGTATCGTACGCTCCGACGGTACCGTGGACTGGCACTGGATGATGGAAGGCGATATCAAGCGATTGGAAGTGTACAGCTTTAAGAACAACCAGAAATGGAACCCGCAAACCCGGCAGAAAGAAGGGAAGGCCAATGCCCTTTATACCTCTAGCGAAGGAGGTATTGATCCGGGATTCTTGGAAAGCAAGCTTATCAAGCACGCTTTCGACGGATATCCCAAGGTACGCACGGGACAGTTCTCCTCATTCGAGACACAGGAGGAACCGCAAGAGATCGACTACGGACTGGAAGAAACAACCGTTATCCAGCCCAATCAAGCCGGACAGCAACCGCAAGCCCTCCAGCCCCAATCGGAAAATCCTTTACAAGGATTCGGAGAGCAACCGCAAGCGGAACCGATACCCGTATCTGGTATAACAGCCCAAATATCACAAGAAGATGAAGAAGCCGGATTTTAAGAGTTCAATATCAACATTCAAAATTTTATCGACATGGATACACAGAATAACAATTTACCTTTCAAGGCTAACGAGGTCATTAGCATCTTACAGACAGCCCCGGATATTCTCGCCCGCAATGAGGCGTCGGTCTCAGCTTGCACGAACGCAGGGAAAACCCTCTTGGACACGATTGAGGGAAATGGAGGTATCGGCACGGACGAGATCGACACTGCGGTACAAGAATACCTTGCGAAGTCAAAGAAGACCGTAGAGAACATGAACAACCGCCGGAAGCCGTTAACCCAAATGCTAACGGCCATATCCAAACGTTTCACGACACTAGAGGGTTCCATAGACGCCAAATCCAAGGGAACCATCCCTTATCTGCTACAGATGGAGCGTAACAAATACGCCGCCAAGAAGCTGGAAGAGCAAAAACGCCGTGAGGAAGAGGCCCGGCAAAAACAGTTGGCGGAGAACGAGAAAGCCCAATACCGGGCCGACATAACGGTCTTGCTTGATACCACGTACGCCGCCTACGTCGAGAAGCATATCAACGCCTTGAACGGGATTTTCAATCGTGCCTCCCTAGCCACGTATGGGGACGTATGCCGGCAGATCACGCAAACAAGCACCGGTTTCTCATGGACGGATTTCGTGAAAAACGTCGTGGATAACAAACAGACATTCTATATGGACGGTGAGACCCGCAAAGCGATCAAGAACGAGATAGCCATCCTAAAGAAAAAAGAATATTCCGATCGATACGCTTTCGAGATCGAGGGACTGAAACAATCCTTGGTCGACCGCCTCCCATCCCTCCGGAAACAACTGGAGGAGCAAGAGGAAATTCGCAAGACCAACGCAATCGAGGCGGCACGGCTGGAGGAGGAGCGCAAACGGAAAGAGGCGGAAGAACGTCAAAAGGCCGAACTGGAACGCAAGCGCAAGGAAGAGGAAGCGAGAGCCAAGGCGGAGGCAGAGAAAGCCACCGCGGAAGTACAGGCGGCCTTCGATTTCAGTGCCGCCAGTATGTCTCCTACCCCTACCAAGGCGAAGATAAAGAAAAAGATCCAAGTCACCAATCCACAAGGATTCATGCAGGTATACCAGATGTGGTTCATGCGTGAGGGTATCAATATGAGCATGGAGGATCTTGAGAAGATCCATAAGAAGATGATCTCCTATTGCGAGAAAACAGCCAATAAGGACGGTGAGCGAATCCAATCCGCATTCGTGAAATATGTCGATGATATAACGGCCAAGTGATATGAGAAAGCTATATCTGTCCTCATGGATAAACTTCGGGAAATACAGGCGTACACCGAGTAACCTAAAAAAGATCCTCGATACGGAAGAGGGCCGCAAATGGTTCCGGTGGCTGATGGATAACACTTACGATTTTGAATTTGACTTCGCAGTCATTGAATACTTAAAACTCAAGGAAGAAGATGCAAGATACGTATTACCTACGGTCTGAGGTCAGCAACTCAGACCTGACAGAACTAAAGAACCTCCTCTATCCCCGTACGCAATACGGGGATAAGGAGAAGGCGTTCAAGTTCGGGAGTCTGGTGGATGCGATGCTGACAGAACCCGAACGGGTAAGATATGACAAACATACGGTAGATGACGTATTGTATTCCGGGGAAGATTGGGAACTGGCACAAGCCATGATCAAGTCACTCCGTATGGAAGCCCGACACGATCCCTTATTGGCGCAAGTGCTTGCTAAAGCGGAGACGCAACGGTTCATGGTAAACAAGGGGCAACGTTTCCAATACGGCAACTTTGAATATACGCTCGACACTCGTTGCAAATGGGACTGGTGGCTTCCCACATTCGGATTCGGCGGAGACTTGAAAACTACCTTCGCCAGTTCCCAGAAACAGTTTGACGAGGCGATTGATTTTTTTGATTGGGATCGTTCCCGTGCCTGGTATATGGATATCGCCGGAAGCCGTCAAGATTTCATCTATGGTATCTCCAAGAAGAACCAAAAAGTGTTCAAGGCTTTCATCAGACGGAACGATCCGAGCTACCGGAAAGGGAAAGAGAAATACGAGGAACTAGCCTTCCGGTGGTGGATGCTAATAAGCTAATAGTATGAAGAGTCTAGTTTTAATCCTAATCGACTGGCTAAAGTGCAGGCTGGCAAAGAAATGCCCTATATGCGGAGCTTCCGTACTCGTAAAGAAATTACAGACGCATACGGGAAATACATTCAACGTATATCATTGCGGCAACTGTGGCAACGATTATATCTTAAAATAAAAATCATGAATCTCAATATCACACCGACAGACAAGATATCCAAGGAACTGGCCGCCATAGATGCCTTCCTGAATATCACAATGAGCGAAGACGTACAAGAAGCTGTCCTACGTGGAAACGACCTTGCCGTCTATATCGCCCGAACCGGGAAGCTGTTAGCGGACGCAAAATATCACCTGAACGTGAAAAAGAAATCGGAAGTATTCGACACATTACGGGAAACCGCTTCACGGGCCGGAGCGACCTCAAAGGCCGTAAACGCTATCATCGACAGCCTGTGCAAGGATGAGCAATACCTAGTCGACTGGTGTGATAGATTGAACCGGACTGCGACCCACCAATTGGAATGGTGTCGCACGATAATTAGCAAGGCGAAAACTGAAATGGCCTTAGCGCCTCAGAGTTATAACAATCCTAAATTTTAAAAGAGCATGGAAGAATTAGTAAAAGAGCAACCCGTGTACGAGATCCAGAAAGTGAAGATCAAGAACAACCAGCTCACGGCGGAGTATACGGAAAAGTTCGTGGAAGCGAACTACAAGAACAACATCCTAAAGGAATCGGAGCAGTTTATCCACCCCGATCTACTGTACGCGTTGAACCGACTTAAGCCACACGTAGTGAAAATCTGTGAGATGCACGAGGCTACATTGGTCAATGTCGCCAATCCCTCCGACGATGACTTGAACGAGAAGCTAAAGAATATCATCGTCACCGGATACAGCAAAGGCGGTAATGATGAATCAGCCGGCGTATCAATCCAAGCGCAAAAACTCCTGAAGAGCGGGCAGATCCTTAACCTCTCCGTCCCATTCACCAAATACGAGGACGAGTCTGGCGACGGGTACCTTTACGGAGCCGAGTTGAAAGAGGCCATCGGTAGATGTAGCTACGAGGTGGACGCTTATCTGTTCGAAGGTAAATATGGCATCAAGCAAGAATCCTTCGATTTCGATACCCCGGAGGAATCGGATATCACGGGCGAGAAGGAAGAGAAGCCTAAGAAACGGGGACGGAAGAAAAAAGAGCAGATCAAGGAGATCGCCGAGGAGGTGAAAGCCTTCGACGAGTTCGCCTAACCAATAATAAAAACAACCGTTATGCAAATCACTTTACAAAACACGGAAAAGGGACAATGCTACGCGGTAAGGTTTGACAGGTACCGCCAGCAGGTCGTTGACAAGCTAAAGACAGCCGTCAGCGTCCGCTGGTGGGACAAGTCTACCGGAGCGTGGATGATCCCGGCCAACAATAAGTGCAAGGCGGAACTAGACCAGCTCACCTATTACGTGAGGCACTTCGAACCCGTCAACTGGGGAGGGAACGAGTCTAAGACCGACGAGGACATAGCCTATCAAATACCGGACATGCCCGAGTTGGACGAGGATCATGGCCTAAAGATACAACCTTACCCCTATCAACTGCAAGGGATCGCACGAGGCTTACAACTAAAACGGTTTATCAATGGGGACGACATGGGCCTCGGCAAGACATTAGAGAGCATCGCTACCATCAACAAAGCTGATGCTTTCCCCTGTCTCGTAATCTGCCCCAATACGGTCAAGATCAACTGGCAACGTGAATGGCACAAGTTCACGGACAAGAAAGCCATGGTATTGACCGATTCGGTACGGACCTCATGGCCATTCTTCTGGCAAACGGGCATGAATCATGTGTTCATCGTGAACTACGAGAGCCTACGGAAGTATTTCGTACGCCGAATCAACAAATCGGAGAAATGGACGCTGAAAGACGTAGAGTTCCATAATACGATCAAGTTGTTCAAGAGCGTGATCATTGACGAATCCCATAAGGTAAAATCAACGGCTACCCAACAAAGCAAGTTTTGCAAAGGTATCACCGCCGGGAAAGAGTGGATCATCCTGTTGACCGGTACCCCTGTCGTAAACAAGCCCAACGACCTTATATGCCAACTCGCTATCATGGACCGGATGAATGATCTCGGAGGCTGGAAATATTTCACGAGCCGCTATTGCTCTGGGCCGCACGGGGCCTCGAACTTGAAAGAGCTCAATTTCATGCTCTGGAAGCATTGTTTCTTCCGGAGGGAAAAATCCAAGGTACTGACTCAATTACCCGACAAGGTACGGCAGATTGTGACCTGCGAGATCACCAACCGCAAGGAATACCAAGACGCCGAGCGTGACTTGGTGGATTATCTGAGACGATATAAGGAGGCCGACGATAGAAGGTACAAAAATCGCTGAAAGGCGAGGTCATGGTACGAATCGGCATATTGAAGGACATAACGGCCCGGGGTAAGTTGAGAGAGGTGATCGATTTCGTGAAGGATTTTCGGGAGAACGGAAAGAAGATCATCCTCTTCTGCAACCTGCATGAGATCGTAGACCGGCTCCTACAGGCGTTTCCCTCGGCGGTGTGTGTCACCGGACGGCAAGATATGCAACAAAAGCAAGCGGCCATAGACGCTTTCCAACGGAATCCCAAAACGGACGTCATCATCTGCTCCATCAAGGCTGCTGCGGCGGGTATCACGTTGACAGCGTCAAGCAATGTCGCTTTTATCGAGCTACCGTGGACATACGCAGATTGCGACCAAGCCGAGAGCCGGGCGCATCGTATCGGCCAAAAGGACTCCGTGAATTGCTATTACCTGCTTGGCCGCAAGACCATCGACCAGAAACTCTACAGGATCATCGAGGAGAAAAAGCATATAAGCAACGCCGTGCTTGGAGCGGAGGACAATATACAAACAAACATCGTCGATATGATGGCCCGGATATTCGACGAGACCGAGGAGGAGGAATAATCATGGCAGAGGAATACATAGGGATCAACCGCTTGAAAGAACGGGAGGACGCTAATAAATATCCACGAAAGAAATGCGTAAGATGTATCCGTTATCCATGCTTCTCCGGACAAGGAATAGGTACGCACGCCATTAATCTCGCCGCTTATGGATGTAAGGATTATAAAAGTCAAACAAGATTAAAGAATATGTCGCACAATGTAAACAAAGGAGGTTCAGATGCTTAAAATATCATTGTTAATAATCGGAATGATCTCGCTAATATTCATTCTCACGTCTGGAATATCGATTCAGTTCAAGCCATTCCATATATCCCTAGCTTATCCATACTTTGGAACAGGAATGGTATTGATAGCCATTGGTTTCGCCTTGTGCTTCGGCTCTGCTTACTATCATGGAATATCAAATCATGAATATAAAGATGGTTACAGCAAAGGATTCAACGCAGGTATTGAATACATTATCGATTGGGCTAAGAATAAAAAAGAAGGCTAAAGATAACATTTTTATAGCGAGAGATAAAGACTAACAAAGAGAATAAATAAAAAGGCAGCGCCTCACAGCGCCACCCCATTACAGCATGCAACAAATATATCAAATAAAGACAACTATGGCAAGTGAGGCATTGAATAAATATATTAAGAAACGTTACGACAGGTGGCTGGATTACGCTAAGTATCACTGCTCACTTGCCGGAATGAGTAGTGAAGCTATTGACGTATTGAACGAGGTAATGTGTATGCTACTTCAAAAGCCTCTGGAACACCTCTCCCGGCTTATGGAAGCCAAGCAAGGTAAATATACCGAACTTGACTGGTATATCCTGCAAATGATAAAGCTGAACGTTACCTCGGATACGTCTCCCTACCGGCATAAATACAAGCCTATCCCGGTAGATGAGAATGTGGATTGGCGAAGACTGAACATTATTGATGAGCCCGATGATAGTATTGACCGTACCGAGTATATCCGGGAACGGATGCAGGATATCCGGGATATGGTCGACCTGTTAGGGTTGTCCGAAAAAGCCAAACGGATCTTCGCTTGGAAATTTTTTGCAGGAGAATCTTTTGCCGATTGGCCGGGGCAGGAAAGCCGGAAGGAGTTGTATGAGACCTATAAAAGTGTTTTCAATGCGGTGATGGATAAGAAGGAAGGGAGGTTGCTGTTTTAAATGCCGGGGATTGATAGCTAGGCCATATCAATCCCCGATATTTCATTTATACTCAGTTTAAGATTTCCTCCTCTACCTCTTTTGTAGCGAATAAGAGAATCATAGAATATTTCATAATAAAACAATTTCAATTACACTACAACACAAAATGTTTTTTATAATTTAGATATGCATCATATAACAAACCAAAACAATCTACTTTACAATCACTCAGTGTTCCGTAATCTATATTCGCTATTAAATTTTTCTTATACGCACCTATCATATAGCTTACACCCTTATAACTATTTTTCTGTTTATCATCTCTTAAAAGATTATTAGGTAGATCTGCCAATATTATAAATAGTTCTAGAATATCTACATGATTACAATTTACATAAATTTTATTAGAGGAAATACTTAATAGTGTAGATAGCAAATCTTCCGAAGAACCTAGAACTCGTTTTAGAAATTCAAATATAATCAATGCTGGTGAATTAACTACAGTCAAGACCATATCATTAAATCTTACGGTTTTATCCTCCATACTATAATCAAATATAAATCTTTCAAGAGTACGAACATTTACATATCCATATTTAATTAGATATTGCAATATAAACTCTAAACCTTTATATGTATACCTATCACTCTGAAAATCACTAGTTTTACTTTTTATCTTCAAAATTTGATCTGCGATACACTTTTGTATTTCGTCCTCATTATGAAAATGAAAAACTTCCTTACTATAAAACTTATCAATATATCCAGAAAAATCTACATCTGATCCATATTTAGCATGGAATATTCTCCTAATATTTTCAACATCGCATACAAGAATAGTCTTATCTATTTTAAATTTATGTTCCTTAGTGCAACAGAAATCATCATGTACAGAAAGAATATTAAGTATTCTAAAAATATGTTCTGGATCTATTCGATCTAAATCATCTATTACTAAAACGATCTCTTTCTTTTCCTCTTTTTTTGCATTAGTAATTAAAGATTGAATTATTTGCGTAACAATATTTCTCTCATAGATAGAACCTTGTCGTTGTATTATATCTTGTATAAAAGACTCCACATCTTTATCTTCTTGTGTAGATTCTTTCTTTTGAAATTCTTGAATACTCTTTTTCAATTTTATAAGCTGTGGAATAATATCAGTTTTAAAACATACTTTTTCTATTGAGGATAATATATTTCCTATAAGTGTATTTAAATTATTTTTTATATAATAATAAGCTGCAACGGAGTTAGATATCTGAACATTTTTTAAGTCACAAGAAACTTTATCCAATAGTTGAAATAAAACATCTATCTTTATATATTCAAATATATCTTCATTACTTGCAACTGAGTAATTCACAGGTGTAAGAAATAAGGTTATATATTTATCTGTATGCTTTTTATTAAAAAATTCATTAATAAAGAAAGATTTTCCAATACCATATATTCCTGAAAAAATAATATTGTCATTATTTTCTTCTTGCAAGAATCTAAAAAATCTTTTAGATTCATTATCTATACTGATTTCCATATTTTGTTGAGTTTGAATTTTGTACTCTCAAAAGTATGCAAAAAATATTTAGTATCAAATAAAACATAGACAATTACCTAAAAACGTCCATCGAGTATATCCTCTAAAAGATGATGGACGTTTTAACCTTAAACTATATAGCACTCGACCGACGAGTTTCAGTGAGAATTAACGCATGACACAGTTTATTTTACAGCCCCCGATATCGCAGGGTTGCTATGGCCTTTTCCTGTTGGGAGGATGGAAGCTTGTGTGATTGAGAGTGATTTTTGAAGAAAAGAATGTTCAAGCCTTCAATCGTTATTTTTCATTAATGCCCTGCTTCATAGCCAGCTAAGCCACCATAACGAATAAATATTTCCGGATCTTGCCTAAGCTTTTGGTAATAATCATTTGCATTTGATTCACCAGGGAAAGCTGTAATTATGTATCCATTTGACGCTACAACAATATTTAGCATAAAATTTCCCTTACCAAGACTCATAAAATACTTAGCAACTACCCCTCCTTTATTACCAGGCTCTGTTGAATCAGGAGATTTAGACAAAGTCGCTTCAAGTAAATCGGCAAAATTAGATTCTACAATTCCATAATCTTGAAAATCATGTAAGTGTTTCTTTAAATGTTCATAGCCTGATTTTGTGTTCCCCTTTTCTAAAAATACTACACCTGCTTCTGTTGTTATTCCTGCGGGAGCTGAAATGGTGAACTCTAGATATTCTTCAGTAAACATAATTGACTTCTCCTTTAATTTAGCGACTAGCTCTGGGTCAATCACTAATTGTATTGTTTTAAAACATTGTACGATATTTTTGTCATTAATATCAGAAGAAACGTCATTGATCAATTTTCGTTGAGTAATTTCTGCTGGTCTATTATCAACAATATGCCCACCGCCTCCTTTCGACGGTTGCAATACCCGTGAAGCACACTCTTTGTGTTGTCTCTCCGCTTTCATGATCATTTGATTTAAGGATTCAAACTATTCTTTCTCTTTCGCATCTTTATCCAGATCAAGCCCAGCCTCTTTCATGAACTCAGTAGCGGCTTTCGCTTGTTCCTCTTGGGTCTCTGCACAGGCTCTCAATGGGCCTCCGATAATAGAACCGAAAGGAATTCCCTGCAACACATTGGTCGCAACCTGTGAGGGTGTAGGATCTTTTGCCATAGTGATTACTTTTAAGGATTTCCCAAATGTAGGGAATTATTTTGGAAGAGAGAAAAGGATGTCTATAAAAGAATTCATAAACATCCTTATCATTTATTCTAAAACCACATTCTATTTAATTGTAATTTTCTTTGAAACAAATCCTTTACTCGTATATACTTGAACAATATAAACCCCACTAGTTAGTATCGAAACATTCATTTCGCACATTGAATTACTACTACAAGGACTATTTTGTAACATTCTGCCAGACATATCATACACTGATACATTCAAAATATCATTATCGAATTTACTATTTACTATTACATTTTTTGTTGCATCAGAATAGGTAATTTCCACTAAATCAGCATCAATACCAATAAAATTAGCATCTGCATAATTTGTCGAACCCCTCAATCCTTTAGCTGTACAATCACAATCTTTTACAGTCGGATAAGGTAATGCTTTCGCATGAAATATTGCCCCATTTTTTATATGTATACCAGGACTTAATGTAATAGTCTTATAAGCCTCTACTGCGTTTTTATCTCCTGGTTCAAATACTATTGAGGATAAAGTTATGTTGCCTGCTCCACGACTATTCCAGCGATTTTCTTCAAATGCCAAATAATAATTATCTTTATTTGTTATATTCAAATCATTATCGCATTCTACAACCTTAAGCTCTAAATGACCACTTTCTTCATAATTCACACTAGAACCAACTCCCACTAATTTAGATTGATTATTAACTGGATATCTAGGTTCAAACACTCCTCCTTTAACCCTATAAAACACATAAGTTTTTCCTGAAGTGTTCAATAAGAAGGAATATTCAGTTCCAGCTGAAGGATAAAAAGCTCCGGATACAATATGATCATATAGTGATGTTGATTCATAGTATTCAGTAAATTTCGTGGTATTCAACTGGATTTCTTCTTTTGATATACCATCATATTTTGGCAAATATCTACCAAGAGAAGATACATATATATTATGACAGTTATCTTTAGTTTCACTTGGAGTCATATTAACATACGCCAAAGCCTGTATGCAGACACGTGTCCCGAGAGGAAAAATAGTTTGTCCACATTTTGTTTTTAACTGAATACTTATACAATCATCATATCCGTCATCTGCACTAAAATCCAAATCCTTTTGAGAAAATGCAAAAAAAATATTACCTTCAATTAACAAAAGTATAAGTATCCTATATATAATGTAATGTTTCATTGCTTGTCCTATTTATTTTTTAAACAATCAATCTCTTTACTCAACCTGTTAATTTCTTTACTTTGTTGAATCATGTAAAGAGTTAATTCTTCAATCTTTTGTAGAAGTTTCACATTCATCTCCCCTAGATTTGTCCCATTTTTCTTTACCTCAGCCTCAGTTGGGATACCAGGTAAATGTCCCTGTGTTTTAATACAGGTCTCAACATCCCCTAGTGAAGGGAGTTGATAATCATCAGCGAATACAAAATCTGCCCAACCCGTCTCCACCTTGATTTCTTTAGCTCGGATCGTACCATTTACATCCAATTTATACTGTGGATTATTAGTACCTATACCAATCCCTGTATTCCATTTAAAAGTCATCTGTTGTGTTACGCCATAAAAGATATCTAGAAAGGCATCAGAAGCTGTATCACGAACCCTCATCTCCCAATTATTGGTGTGTTTATAAGGAACTATCGTTAGACGTGTGGCCGACCCTGGTCCGGATGAAAGGCTACCGATCTTTACAGAACTAAAATTTCCTGCTTGACCAAAAACTGAATCACAGAAACATAACGCAAAAAGAACAATTGAAATTACACCTAAATACTTTTTCATACCATCAAATTAAATGTTAATAATATTTTTTAAGCCCTCTAATAAACAAAATATCATTCAATATGAATTATTTTTTAAAAATAAACATTCTTGAGATAACAGAAGATTTCCTCTTGTGCACAAAAACTTCACATTTTATAATATCTTATCCACATATTATAAAACTATTTTTCAATTGCGAAATAAAAAACATAATATACTAAAAACACAAGACTCTAAAAAATGGAGACTTTGAAATTTCGTACAAACAAAATTTAAACGCCACAAAATATTGTTAGAAATAAAACACCTCACCTTCACAGGCAAGGTGACTAAAAAAACTAAAACACTATTTCTCTAAATATGCAAGGTGTGGTTATGTATATACAAATCACCAGATCTTATAATATACCCCCACCCCGATATAAGGAGACAGGCCGGATCGCCCAATACCATATCCACCAATAACACCCAATCCCCACCTACGAACCGGGACCTTTTTCGTTATGTAAACAGTCTTAGGAAACACCTCTATGCTATCCAAGGCAGCGTTATACCCACTTATCCAAGCATGATAGTTCTCCGTTAAGTATTCCTTCTGGCTGATTGGGATAGGAATATATGTGGTATCCCTTATCGTATCACCTTCCACCGTTACTAACACGGGACATGGAATCTCGATTTCCTCTATCTCAATTTCTTTCACCGGAACAGGAATTGAGTCCCTTACAGTATCTACGACAATCACCGTGTCGGTTCGTACTTTTGTCCCTTCATCATTTCCACGGATATGGTAGCCAGCGGTGAAACTGGCTACCAAGCACACTAATATTAATATAATCTGCCATGCTCTCATAACAGATTCCACCCCGCAATAACATCCGACATATCAGCCTCTCTCCCATTCTCCACCTTGCTCATCCCGGCCACAATCCGGATCATTTGCTCACGATCGTTGATGTTGATCGGATCATCGGCAGGGATACCGGCATAATCAGATACGGCCTTAATGTAAGCGTTCGTATTATTCTCGTTTTCCGGCGCCCATCTTCCTATTATCTTGCGGATCGTATCCAGCTTATAGTTCCGGTAATAGTTAGACAGGATCTTGAAGATCGCCCTATACCCGTATGCCATCGATTTAAATTGCTTGAACTCTTTGTCTGAGCTTGTCTTCTCGCCTTGGAAGACATCGCTATTCCTTCTGATGTTCCCGGGGTTGTTGTTACGTAATCCCCGAGGTAAATTGTTATTTCTCATTCCTTATCCTCCCTCATTAATAACCGTTCTGCGGCTCACGATCGCCGCATTTCTTTTTCTCGCACCTCTTTAAAGCCAGTTCTAGCTTCACGTCCGAATAACTCTCCTTCAAGGTGAAAAGCTCGTCCTGCACCTGCCGGAGCCGTCCGGTCTGCTCAACGAACCGTTCCTCCTTCTCAGACAACTGCTTTTGCAAGAACTCGTTATACTCACGCAGGGCCTTGAACTCCTCCACGTCAGCTTGAGCATCCGCTATACGTGCGTTCGTCTTACGGTTCGCCCACGCACGGATGCCCCATTTTATCCCCTCAACCCCGCCCATCGCGCCGATTATCGCCAATATCGTATTCAAATCAACTCCCATAACTCGTTTTCTTTTAATATATACGGGGGCTTTTATTTGCCCGCCCCCGATAAGGCCTATAATATTTTCTATCTATTCTCCAACTCTTCCACCCTCTTCTCAAGTGCCTTGACCTTGGCGTAAAGCTCCTTGATCCCGTTGATCCCGAAGGCGGTCAGCATCTGGATATAATCGACTCCGTAATAGGAATCCCCGTTATCCGGTGTTATGAGTTGTACCGCCTCCGGAAGAACCTCTCGGACGGCTTGCGCCGACACGCCGATGCGAAGGAGCTTGTCCTCGTCCTCCTTCATCGTGTAGTAGAACGCGGAGATACCCTCCAGCTTATCCAGCACGTCCGGGATATCGAAGAAGACGCTCTTCAGGCGGATATCGGACGAGGTCAAGCCTTGGTAATTGGTGATATACACATGGGCCGTGCTCGCGGCGTCCTTGTTGATATACAGGTTGGCTATATTCCCGGGACTGTTCCAGCCATAGATACCGTTGCCGTTATCGATCCGTACCCCCAAGAACGGGTATCTCCCGCCCGGGGCGTTAAACACGACCCCCGTGCCCTCCCTGTACAACACTTTCTCTACCCCCATGTCGTAAAAATAGGGACCGAATCCCTCGAAGAACACACCGCCCCACGAGCTACGGTTTCCGAACTTCCCGGCGAACTGCGTGGTCTTCCCGATAGTCAACATTTGCGGAAAGGTGATTTGTGTACGATCCGAGACGGACGTATCCACGGCCAGTGACCCGTTCGTGATGGTGAAGTTTCCGATCCTTGCCAAGTTCGCGAAGATCTCCTCCACGTCAATCTCCGAGGCAGCTATCTTCCGTGCCATCAGCAAATCGGTCGCCACGCTGGAGAAGTTCGCCCCGAAGGTGTCCCAATAGGCGGTATTGGTCGGATGTTTCCCCTTGAAGGTAGGCTCGTTATCATCCACCTTCGCCACATAATACGTGCGGGTGCCATCGCTATTCTTGATCGATACGATATCGGTAATCTTGGAGCTGGCGTTATAGGTAGCGCTTGAGTCGTAATCGCCACGGTAGGTGCAGCGGGGGCCACGATCGCCACGGGGACCGGGATCGCCGTCTTTCCCGTCCTCGCCATCCGTGCCGTCTATCCCGTCCTTTCCCGGTTTGCCTTCCTCTCCCTTGATCTTGGATACGCTCCACGCGCTCCATACTCCGTTTCTCTTGGTGCTGGTGGCCATCCAGACCGTGTCCGTGGACTGGGTGTCGCTCCATTGCTTGTTCGTATTAGGATGACCGTTCGGGGCTGACGGGCTCGCTACGGATGAGAACTCCACGTCGAAATCGGCCGTATCCGTCATCTGCCTCGGGGACATCCATGCCGTTTGCTGGGGTTCCTTCCCGTCCGACGAGAAGATCCGGGTGGAGGCCCACAGTATCGCCTCGCCGGACGGTATCCCGTCGCTCCATCCCTCCGTGGTCGGCAACGGGGAGGCGTACGAGCCGCCAACAGGGGTATCGGGCGTCGCGTTCGTGCGGATGAACACCGTGCTCTTGAAGCTGTTCGAGCCTTTCGATACCAATGGCTTCCAGAACCTCGTGTTCGTGGGATCGGTACCGGGCGTGGTCTGGGATATACACTTATACACGTTACCATCGTAAGATACCTTGTCGCCGGGGTAATAGACGGACTTATCGGAGTAAGCGCCCCGATCCACCTCCGGATAGTCGATCTCGCCGGAGGGCGATTGGTAGATACTGCCTTTCAACACGAGACCGTCTCGCTGGTCATATGAGAGGAAAGCGTTGTCATCGCCGATCCGGAACGCCTTGGAGAGCATGTCCCAGTATTGCGTGCCGTCCGTGTTGATGATCTTGTTCAGCCGCATCCAGCCCGGGCCGATCTCGCTGAAGCCGTAAAGCGTGGAGAAACTGCGCTGGCCGTCCACCTCTGTACTCAAGGCCCCGCAAAGGAGATTGTAATACGAGCCGTCATCCAAGTCCCTCGGCTCCTTGCTGAGAAGGAAAGAGCCGGACGATCCCGACTTGGCGCAGCGGGCGTACAGGTACATGGCCTCCGTGTCATCACCTAGATAGGGAGACGTATAAGCCGCCACGTTCCAATACCTGTACTCCGTCACCTTGTGGGAGGGGGCGAGCGAGTCTATCCCCAACGTCATGTGCTGCAAGATCCCGGAGGGGGTGGCAAGCGTACGTTTCCGCTGGTCATACGTGAAGGCGTGATCCACCTCGGTGACCGCCTGTCCGTCCTCCGTGGGAATACGGTTGACGAAACGGAACTGCAACGACTCATGTCCCACCAATACCGACATGGTGCGAAGCCACGACATCGCCTGCCCCTTGCCGTAATCCTTGAACGCTCTCTCCAGCATCCCCTGCATCTCCACCGCGTCACGCCAACGGCGAAGGGTGAACGATACGGCCTGCTTGTGCCGTGTCTCGTTCGTCACCTCCTCGCTCTCCAGCTTGCCCAGCTCATCGGACAGGAAACCGCCTACCGGCGTGTTGGATAGCTCAAGCTCCGGACTGTGGGGCCTATTAATGTGATCCCTCACCCCGGTGACCCGGATCAGGATACCGTCCGGCTGGAACTGGGGATCGCTGAAATCGACATAACCGCCGGGTGCCAGCTTGGCGCCGATCGCCAACCAATTCTTCTTGGCCCATATGCCGTCCAGCTCTCCGCTGAATGTGAATTGCCGCTCCTCACGCTCGTACAGGTAGCGTACCGCCTCCCGGAACATGTCCCAGCTCGCCCCGGTCTTGGCGGCGTTGTCGCATACGTAGGCTGTGGGAAGGGATATGTTAAAGACGGCGTACTTGTCTCCCACCTCCGGATACAGGGACGAGTTGGGAAGATCCATGCCGTCCTGCTCAGCCGGTACGATCTCGAACTTACGACCGTCATGTATGTACTTTACGTCGAACTCACGGCCCGCCAGACGGCCTGTCTGGAAAATAACCGTCATGGTCTGACCGGCGATTAGGCAATCCTCGAAATTGAGGTTGGCGGGAACCGATGAGTCATAGAAGTTGTAGAACGTGACATCGTTCCCGTCCGTGTCCTCGCCCGGCTCCGTGTCGGTCTCGCTCACCGTGCCAACCCTGGATGGATATATATCGCTGGCATCGTAGCTGTCCTCATTATAAGAGGAAAGGGGCCTGTCCGCACGAGTGACATACATCCCGTCCTTGTCGGTCTTGTAGCGTCTGCCTTGATAGGAAAGCTCCTGCGACTTGGGGAGCAGCAAGGTCTGGCTGCCATAGGCCGAGTAATCGATATTCCGCTCACCGCCTTGCACGTACAATATCTCCACGGGGAGGTTGTCGCCTTGGTTCGCACGACCTACACCCGGAAGGAAACCGTTTCCCTTGCCATAGCTGAGAGCGACCGGGGCATCCTTGAAGTACTCCACCTTGCGCAAGTGAACTGTCTTTCCGACGATCTCGAACTCCGTGTCGAACTCCTCGGCCAAACGCCCCAATACAGCCCAGCATTTCTCATGGTTGAACGACAACAGTTTCTCCGGGGCCTCGATCACCGTACCGACCGTCCAGCCGGAATCATAAAGATTCAAGTTGTCCACCAGCAGCTCCATGAACATCCCCGGCGTGGCCGTCATGACGAACTTGAGCTTGTACGGCTTGTCGGACAACAGCTTGTACTTATATTTTTTCAGGATCTCCTCGTTGCCGCCGAAGGTGACGGTATAGTCGAGGACCCTCGTGCCCTCCTTCTTGAAATCCGAAGGGTACCACAGCGTGTACCTTTCCCCCTGGTACTCGATATACGCCCCGGTGGGCAGCTCCACGTGATCCACTAGGGAGTAACGCAGCTCCACCTTCTTCGCTTGCGCTATCGCCCGGTAACGATAGCTGTCATCGTCCACCGGGATGTCAAGCAATACCTCGCCTGTCTTATCATAGATACGCATCTCGAACGGTATTTAAAGGGTGTTCGAGACGCTTTCGGGCATACCCAGCAAGGCACGTACCCTCGCCTTGCAGTCGTTACGGTAACGCTCCAGACAGGCGAACTCGGCCTCAAACTCGGCCTTTCTCTCATTATCCGAGCTCAATTTATTCAGCGTTATCGCCTCTACCCGATCGGCGGAATACTCTCTCCGGACCAATCCGGACACGAGACTGTCATAACTCGCGGAAGTCGCCTCGACCAGCGTGCCGCCATCCTCGCACGTGCCGGTATAGGCGTAAGCCGTGCAAGGCTCCGGTTCCGGTTCGCCCCCGTGGCCCTCCGGAACGTGGTTCTCCAAGACCTCCTCGTTCAGGTATAGCAGGTAATGGTTGTCATCGTATTTTACGAATGTCTTTCTCTCCGTGTAAATCGCTCTTGTCTCCATATATTTAAATGTTTTTTAGCCGACCCGGAAGGATCGGCCAAGAGCGATCCCCACGGGTCAAGTGAACCTGAAAAATTTCTTACCGAACTTGTTGGTGAGCACCTTTATCACGGTATCCACCGGCAAGTCCTCGTGAGAGAAGTCCGTGAGCGCCTGATCAATCAAGACGGCGGAACCGGTGAAAGCGTAACGCTCCTCGCCTTTCCATCGGAAACGTATGGCGAGGCACTTCTTTGGCGTGCCGTCCTCGTTTCTCTCGATCTTGCTATCCTCAATCTTATAATCGATCAACTCAATCAGCCTGTCCTCCTCGGGGCCTCTCCGGTCCTCCGGTATCCGGGTATCATAAAGTATATCCTCGAATCTCATTTTCCGGTCGGCCGGGAGATCCTCCCACGGACTTTTTTTATTCCTTATCACCTGTCCCAGTCTTTTCCTTGGTGTTTCCATTCCTAATTTATTTAATAGATTACTCGTATCAGCGTGTTGAATGAAGCCTATACGGGAAGAGGCCCTCCTCCTTATCTCCTCGTCCGGCAAACCCTTCTTTCTCAATCTCGCTATCTGGCGGCAGAGAGCCACCTTGTTACGTTTCCGGACACGGACGTGATCCGGGAAATGCACGTATCCCCCCGTATCGACACCGTCCGTCACGTGCCCGATCTTCCATCTCGGGTTAAGACCGATCCTAAGCTCGTTAGCGTAATAAAGACCGATCCACTCGATGACAAGGTGCAAGAATACGGTGTCCTCATGCAGTATCAGGACATCATCGGCGAGACGGTAGCAGAAATCCAGACGGTTCAGATATCCCTTGAACCTGTCCGAGAGATATTGGATCCCTTTGGATAACTCCTCATAATCATGTTCTGTTTTGGCCGTCGCGATACTTTCCTCGATATATCTTTTCGTGTAGTACTCAACCAAAGCCGGGCATTCCCCGACATGGAAGCACCGCTTCAAATCGTGATCGAAAAGATAAAGATAGACAAGCGAGAAGAACTGCGCCAGCTTCGTGCCGGGGAACATACCGGTATCCCCCTCGACGCTATCGATGATCTCATCAAGCCTTCGCAATAAATGATTATCCTTGATACGTGTCCTGAGCTGGCTTTTCAGTACCGGGTGATTGACGGTCGGATAGAAGTGGTGGATATCGCACAGGAGATAGTCGGTGGTACGTTCCGGATATTTTCTTAAGACCTTCCGGATCATCCTCATGTAGGCGTGGGGACCGCGTCCTCTCACCCCTCCGTAGGTATACGCGGAGAAGGATCTCGTAAAATAATCCTCCACCTCATTGAGCATCGCCCAGTGCTGGACATGATCCGGGAAAGGGAGCATCCCGATAAGACGTTTTTTCGGCTCATGGACGGTCATGAAACGATACGGGGAGGTTACGAACGTCCCGTTTTCAAAAGAGTATAGGAGATAGGAAAGGTTCTTTTCCAAGTCCGCCTCGAACTTTATTATGGCCTTTTTGCCATGCTTGTTCTTGCTGGCATGATCAAAAGCCTTGTAATAGTTTTCTTTCCGGGCTATATCCCCGGAAAAGTCACCTTTTCTCCTCATGGTGTCCCAAGTGTCTTTTAGTGTCCAGTGTCTGCAATCGCCATCAGGTCATGAGCCGTCGGTTTATCAACCTACCGGGACTATACCCTTAGCCTTGATTTTTTGTCCAGTGACAGGGTCTCTCCTCCACTTCTTCTTACTGAATAAATCAGCGGCGTATCCTAGGGGCGACGACCAGTTCACGTTAGCGTTCGAGACCGCATTGTTACCATTGAGGTACGCTAAGCCGGCATTAGCACCGTTGCTCGCAGGACCACGACGGAACGGACAGCGAAGGCCGGAACTGGACGTCAGAGAAGACAACCCGCCCAATCAATAGGCGGAACAAAGGTAATATTTAATTTTTCAAGTGCGACCGCCTTACGGCGGGAAAAATAAAACAGGAACGGAAACAACATGTCAAAGAACTAAGATGCGGCACTTACGTGCCTTGGGTGCTCGGGCGCTTCGCACCCTGATGGACACGATGGACACCCGAACACAATGAACGCTAGTACTGCACGGGCACGGGGCTTACGTCCTCTGCAAAATAGCAGAGGGGCGACGACCAGTACACGCTAGCGTACGAGACCGCACTGTTACCACTGAGGTACGCTAAGCCGGCATAAGCACCGTAGCTCGCAGGACCACGACGGAACGGACAGCGAAGGCCGGAACTGGCGTTGTCGTTATACCAACCGTCGCAATAATAGGTGCTGGAGCTGCCGGAGGCGACAGTCGGGGCGGAGCATAGATTCTGCATACTGAGCTCAGTGATATATTTCCAGCCACTGGGATCGTTCTTAGGAACCTTCGCGGCCTTTATCAGACCCTCGATCGAGTTGATGTTGAAAGCCGAGTAAAGGGACGGGGCGACATAATAATCTCCGCTACTGTCGGACAGCTTGTTTATCAAAGCGCCACGCTCGATCAGACCGATATGCCCGTAGAAGTTCTTCAAGCCTAGGAAGCAAGGGACGTGCGCTTGGTGGACGGTACCACCGTCCGAGCCCTTCACGGCGTAGTCGCTCACGCCGACCGAGTCCCCCAACTCGATCCCTACGCTCGTCGGAATAATCGGATAACCACCGTTATGGCTCGACCAAGGATCCCAAGACCATTCCGTAACTCCCTTACCGGTACCGCCCTGATATAGGCCATTGGAGTCCTTTACCGGGTTCAACGCGGACTGGCAATCACGGGTACCCATGATAAGGCGGTAGAGATAACCGACGACGCTGTTCGCGACGAACCAGCCGGATTCCCAGCCCTCACCCTTCTTGCGGGCGGCCGTGCCGAAAGCCGCGGCGTTCATGTTCGTGGCAACCATGCCTAGCTGCGTGTTGTGCTTCCCGTCCCTCGTCGCGTCGTTGTTCCCGCCACGATAACGGGGATCGTCACTGACGACGGAGACCAACGTGCCGCTCGTACGGTCCATGACGCCGGCTCCCAAGGCCGACGTACCCCCGGCCGGGATGTAATAGTTCAAATGACCCTCGATCGGGGTCGGGCTGACAGCCTCGTAATAATAGGTGGAGTCAACCCACCAAGAGTAGTAGTGGGCGTTCCAGCACCACAGGTAATCGCCCATCGTGCCGTCCAAGGCGGCGGGACTGCCGTCGGCGAAACGACGGTGGTTCGTCGGGTCAAGCTTACGCCGGCTACGGTCAACGGACACGAGGTAGCAGCCCAGACCGATCACGGAGGGAAGATCCCGCAGGAAATCGATATTACCGTAAGCCTCGCCGACTGGCGTGCCCTGACCACGTTTCCAGCGACGGATAGCGACGTGCTTGTTCACGATCGATACCGCGTCGGCGAAAGGGATCTTAACCGACTCGCCCGTTTCCTTGGACACTCCCTCGATCAAATACTTGGAGGGCTGGCTCGTGTCGGCCAAGGGCAGCTGGTCGATCGTCTTGCCGTTATCGAAGGCCGTGATGATAGCGCGTACCTTCTCCTCCTCTGCTGTTGTTAATGACATGATTCTGTATATTAAAATGTTAGACAATTATACCTTTCGTATCCGGCTACCGGATAAAAATCTCATCACGCTACCGGCCTTACGAATGACCGGGGCAGTAACCTCAATGACTATCGTTTGGGACAACGAGGTGTTATGCGACGGGATAACGTGGATCGTGGCCGTGCCGGTCTTACGGACAGTCAAGTTTCCACGTGGGTCCACGTACAACGCATCACCGGAATAAAACGCCTGTTGAAATATCACATTAGGTAATACATAAGCTGGAAAAAGACTCACGGCTATCTTCTGGGCGACGGCATTCCCTAACGTTATCCTCTTGACATATTTCAGCTCCATACGGGTAGGGGCAAGAAGCGCTTGACTCATCAACGATTGCTCGGCCGCTTTCATGGAAGCGATCTGCGCATTGCCCTCGGAAATCATCGCCTCAGCCTCGACAGCGGCAGCCAAAGCCTCATCAGATGCTCGACCGGCCAAATCAGCCTGTTTCCCAGCCTCCAACGCTTTAGCGTTAGCCAAACCCGCAGCAGAGATAGCGTTCCTCGTGGCCTCGATAGCCTTATTCGCCTCCGCAAGGGCGGTCTTGGCCGCTTCCGTTGCCTGCGTACCACGGGCGATACATTTCCACCAAGCCGTATCGGTCAAGGGGTGGTTCTTGTTTCCGTCCTTGACACAGAGGTAGCAGCTATCATCCGTGACGACGAAATCGAAGGTGTTGTACGTACTCGCCGTGGCATAAACGCCCTTATCGACGAACGCCACCTTCCCCAATACTATCTGACTCATTATAATTCCTCCTTCCTTTTTTTGGTCATACGTTCAAATACAGCTCACCGGTCTCTTGGTTGAGCTTGACAAGGTTTGGTGACACCTCGTCCTCGTAGGACATCACCAGCGTCATGTCGGCGGGGTTGATCGTGAAGGTCGGGTACAAGACGCCTCCCTTAGCGAGGATGCCCGTATCGACATACCTGTCCCCATCCAGATCCCATTTCCACCAGTTGCCGTTATCGCCAACCTTCCACGGGTGGTCGGCCAGCTCTTGCGCGCGGTCACCCTGTGTCTTGGCGAAGTTACCCTGCGTGTTGGCGTAAGAAGCTTTCTCATTCGCCAATTTCGCCGCGTCATTTGCGTTTTTAGTTGCGATTTCGGTATCTTCCTTGATCTTCTCTAACCCATCGTGAGCGGCATTAGCGTTAGCCGCGGCTTTATTGGCTAAATCAGCTGCGGTATTAGCCTTACCGGTTGCGGTATTGGCATTCCCTGTCGCGGTGATGGCGTTCGCCGTAGCCGTATTGGCCTTTGACGTGGCCGCCTCGGCGTTCAGCTTGGCGGTGTTGGCATTGGAGGCCGCCGTATTGGCCGCCTTAGTGGCGGCACGGGCGTTGGAGATCTCCGTGAGCATGTTCTCGTAAGCCGTCTGGATGGTTCCGAGGCTCACCTTCACGCTGGTTTGTATGCCGTCTATGATCTTGCAACCGATCGTGTACAGACCGGTAAGGCTGTCAGCCAGCGTGAGTTCTGATATTTTCTTTTTCTTAATCGGCATATATGTTCAAGTCTATGTAATACTCCCCATCCTCCGTGACCACCAGTTCCCCGGCCTCGGTAGCCAGCAGGTAATCGATACCATCCATCCGGAACACCGTGAACTCCAGCGTGAGGTTGAATGTCACCACCATACGACCCCGGAGGCTCTCAAGCTTCCAGCCGGACGTCCTCTTGTAGTAGCAGGGGTATTCCTCCACGTTGTAATCCACGTACAGCGAACGCTCGCCCGGCTGGATCAAGGCATCCAACAGGGCGTCGTAACAACTCCAGAATGTCGTCATTGAGCCGGCGATGAGACAGCATTTAAGAGTGACCTCCTTGCTATTATACACCACCTTGCCGGCATCGTAGATCCTACCGTCAACGTCCAGTACCGTACGGGACAGGTTAGTCTTCACGGTCGGAGATCTCATGATCTCGTCCCGGCCCTCCGTCACCATCACGCCGTATCGATCCAAGGGTACGCCGTCCAGCTCGTACTCGGATGGAGGAACATACGCTCTACCCTCCGGGATCGCCATGAACGAGGGTCTTACGGGCTGATCCTCGGCGAACCGTAACGTGAAGGCCTCCAACGTGTCCCAATCCTCATATGCCGGGCTCTGGATGAGTCGCAAGCTCCACTCCCTGCCCAGCGAGGGGATACGGAAGAGGTGATACCCGGACTTCGATAGGTGCTCGACGAGAGCGCCGGCGGATCTTCCGTCCACGCTGCGGACGAACGTGATGTTGAGCTCCCGTGGTTTCAAGGTGGGCTTTTCCAAGTCCGGCTCTATGCCGTCCTCGTCCGGCCAGTCGTTCCTATCCGGTTCCACCAGCTCGGGGAACGGGAGAAGGCCGTCGTAACCTCCCTCCGTGATCCATACGCCGAAATCGGTGTAGGCGTCTCGGTTGTCTATGTATAACTCACCCCTCATAAGATCACCACGGTATTATCCTTGTTTATCTCAACCTCTCCCCCGATATTCACCAGCAGGATCACGGCGTAGTCGCTCGCCACGACCCTAGCCTTGCCGCCGTGCATGAGGATCACCTTGTGAACACGCTCGTTATCGTCTATCGTTATCACCGCATCCGTATCACCTATCACGGCGATATTGCCGGGATTGGTTACGTACACGTGGCCGGAGTCAACGTACACCCCGTAGGGCATCACGTGACCGGCCATGCCACGGAACATGTCTAACGACGGGAAATCATTCTCCGCGCAAAACTCACGCCCCTGCGGGCTGAAGAACAGCCACACGAGGCTTCTCCAGTCCGTCACCCCGTTAGAACCACTGCATGCCCCGAGCGAGAGGGCCGATTTGATTATGTCGTTAACCGTCTCCATCATTATCTTGATCTCATTAATATCCCCTTGTCGTTAATAGTCTTTATACCGGAGGCCGCCGACTTGGTATTGGCCTCTATCTTCTCGGATAGGGCCTCTATACGTCCGGAGATCTCCGCTACCTTGGCCGTGTTCTCCGACACCTTCCCGGACAGGTCCTTGATCGCCTCCACGTTCTTCCAGCCCCTTGTCTGGAGGTCGTAGATGAAGCGCATCTGGTCGGCTATACCCGTCACTTGCACCAACGTCCTATCTAAAAATATAAGTTGGGTCGACATCTTACCGTCTATAACATCCGCGGAGTCCTGGGAGATGGAACCAACACCTTTGGACGAGGCCGTACGCCCGTCGTCCTCCTCTACCGCGTTACCGGTATTGAAATATTTGTCGGCCCAACCAAACTTACGGTCGAGGTCGTCGGCCAGCTCCTGCGCCTTCCGATCCAGATAATCCTGTTCCCAGTCGCTGATATAATCGTCGGACCAGAACTCGAGCAGCTTCTCCCGGATCTCTTTCATGGGATCGGATGCGGTGGCCTTGATCGACTCCGTGACCATGTTCCTTATCATCTTCCTCACGAGATCCTTGGCCGATCGCGCCTTGTCCTCCCCGGCGGCCCACGCGTCGGCGTAAGCGTTGGCGAAATCGTCGATCGCCGATTTTATGTCACTACCGAAAATGGCGTCCTTGCCGGCCTCCTTATTATCCGCTATGGTGTTATTGATCTCGTCTATCTGGTCCCGCCACTCCTTGATGCGGTCATTGTCGGTTTTCTTCTTGTCCTCCTCCTCCTTGATCTGGTTTTGGATAAGCACTTTTTGCTGTTCCAATAGCTTATTCTGCTGGTCGATAAGCTTGGAGGCATCCTTGGAATAGGCTTTCTCGATGGACCTGCCCAGCTTATCGTACGACTTGTCCAACGTGTCGATCTGATCCTGCAAACGCTGGATACGACTCTCGTTCTTCTTGTCATGGATCTTGGCGATAGAGGAGGCAAGGGATGTGACCACCCCGATAGCGGCACCGGCAGACGCACCGATCGGCCCGAACATCGCACCGGCTTTCGCCCCGTCCATGGCGGAATTGACCGCGTCCATGGCCACATTCAAGCCTTCGGCTATCTCACCGAACGCACCACCGAACGAATCCCCGAGTTTCGAGAAAGTATCAGAGAGGAATTGCCCGGACCGCATGATTTCGCCAAGCCCTTCCTCTATATCGTCAATTGCCTGTCGCAGCTTTTTCGTATCGTTACCAGCCTCAAATACGCCTTTCAGATCTTTGGCGACCTTCTCGTATGCCGGGCGCAACTTGTCCGCAGCTTCCTTGTTCTCCTTGAGCGCGTCCGAGATATCTTTTAGTTTATCGGGTGATTTACTCCACAGTTCAAACGTCTCTTTCGTGATACCGAAATCCTTGCCCTTGCTCTCATCCCAGACACCGCTTTTCAAGAACTCCAAGGCTTCACGCCCCTTCCGGTTGATGGCCTCCAACTCGGAGAGGGTCTTGTCTTTCATGTCACCGAACAACCGACTGATAGCGGAAGTCGTCTTGCTCGCCTCTATGTCGAGATCAGACAGTTCCCTTTTCATGGCCTCGGAAAGGGACTTACGCTCGCCTTCCGTCGTAGCCTTGGCTATCTTCTCGTTATAAAGAGCCGTGATAGCATCTCTCTTATCAAGATAAGAACCGTATTCTTTCAGATACTCGTTCATGGCACGTTTCTCTTCCTCCAGTTGTTCCTTATTCACATTAGAGGTCGATCGCTCCCGTTTGACGTATGAGTTCACCAAGGCTGTACGAATCTCCACGGTCTGTTCCTTAGTCAGTTTGCCGCCTTGAGCGTCTTTCCACTCTTTTTCCTTGGTAAGTATGGCGGCGATCTCATTGTCATAGTCTAGGTTTATCTGGGCGATCTTCTTTGCGGAGCCTTCTTTCATCAGATCGATCTCGGATTGCTGGTTCTGCCGGCGGAGGGATAGGAGTTCGTCTTGAAGCTTTTTTCGCTTTTCTAGTTCCTTTTTATCAATAGGTGTAGCTATTTTCGCCTTTTCCTCCTCTTGTTGGCTACTAGCTAACGCCTCCGCCTTCGTACGAGCCTTCAATCCTTGTACGACTATCTCAACCGCTTTATCATGCTCAATCTTCAACTGCTCGTTCCGTTTTCGTAAACGACGTAACTCAAATGCCTCCGAAAAGCTGGTATCAATCCAACTTTTCTTGTCTAGCTGGGAGATTCGATGGTTATTTTTTGCAATTTCATCCTCTATGGAGTTTACGGTAGCGCGCTGTTGGGCCATGGTTCGCTCATCTATCGATTTAGAAAGCATCTTATTAGCCTCCGTCATATCCATCAACATGAACTTTTGCAAGGATAGATTTTTCAGTTCATCCGGATAGAGGGCTTGTAATTTCTCGTATGCCTCCACTTTCTGTAACATGGACTTGTTATCGTCGCGCAAAGCATTCAATAGTTCATCCGTTTGAGATCTCATGCCTTCTATCCAGTCCTTCATCTCTGCGACCCTCTTGTTATGGGAATCCAACGCCTTCTCTGATGCCGTCGCCTGTGTCGCGAGCTTGAAGATCGCATACCCAAGGGCCGTAACACCCGCCACGGCCAAGACATACGGATTTGCAAGGGCAGCTTTTCCGGCGGCCAACATTGCGACAGCCTGTTTTTTCAAAGCACCTGTAAGCAGCGCAGTTGCGGTCGTATGCTGAATCGTCGCCAGTCTGCTCAAAGCTGATGTCTTGATATAAGATCGTTGCGCCACTTGAACCAACAAAATAGCTGTTTTATAAGAAAGAAACGCTCCCGCCGCATTTTTCACCAATGCCTCAACCCTCGATATCGTCCCCTCGATATCATTGTTCTCAAAAGCCTCATTAAACGCCTTGGCGATATCTGACACCTCTTTCAATATCCTCTCTCCCATTGGGCGCAAATAAGCCTGTACATTATTCGCCAACAACGTGAGCTGATTATCGGCGGCGTCAGCCATCTTCTCAAACGCAGCCTCTGTCGCACCCAAGGAGCCCTGCAACTCTCCCAAATCATTTGCTGCCGCCTTTGCATTCTTTCCAGTCAAAGCCAGTGTAGCGGCCAGGCCTTCATCCGTGCCAAGCATTTCCTTCATCTTGGAAGCGGAACCACCAGCCTTCTCATAAATCAATTGTAATGCCTCTTGGAAAGTACGACCTTGGAAAGCGGCGTCTCCAAGTTCTCCGGCGGTTCCTTGGATAGCGGCACGGATCTGTGTCATAGCCTGCGCCGTCGGCGTTCCTTGCTTGGTCAATGAAGCGACAGCACCCAACACTTGGTCGATACTAATCCCATACGCAGCCGCAATAGGAGCAACTTGGGCTATGGAGGCTCCCAATTCGCCAAATGTAGTCTTACCCAACCGGACGGTTGTAAAAAGCTGGTCCGAGACCGTACCGGCTTCCTCCGCAGACATCTTATAAGCATTCAGGATCGTTGTAATAGCATCAGCTGCCGTCTCGGTTTCCGTAAGCCCTCCCACGGCAGCTTTAGCCGAAACTTCTAGGATCTTCATGCCATCCGCCCCGTCATGTCCGGCGGAAACAATGCTATATAACGCCTTGGCGGCCTCCGGAGCCTTGATCGGTATCTCTTGGGTTATGGACATGACCTGATTCATGAAACCGGTCATATCATCCGTTACTTGAGTGGAAATGGTCGCCACTTCCAGCATGTTCTTGCGAAATTCCTTCTCAAACTCATACGAGCTCTTGGCCGCTTGCGCAAACGCCGTCGCCGCACTGATACCGATACCGCCAAATATATCAAAAGAGGTGATATCGCTTGCCAGAGTCTTGATAATTCCCATAGCCTCGCGTTTTCCTTCGTACAAGCCGGAGTTGTCGATCCCGGTAGCCATGTACAGACTGCCCTCTCTATTTCTGATTCCCATAATGCGTTTATGGTAAAATATAGGATAGCCTTTCATGTGAGACTGTCAACCGTTAAAAATTCACTTATAAGTTATCTTTTTCGACATTTTCTTTTGCCTTGTCGCTTTTTCTTCGTTCTTTTGTAAAAAGAAAAAAATTCATCGTGGAACTTGAGATTGTCAAAATAAAGCAACTGTCAGGAAAGAAGACTCAAATATATTCTGTCATTCTCAATCAAGAGGATCAGAGCGTTTTTGAACAATTTCTTCAGAACAACTATTCTGAATACCCAACCGAAATAGAAGATATCGTATCTAAATTGAAAATTATGGCTACAAAAACTGGGGCAGCCGAACATTTTTTCAAGCTAAACGAAGGGAAACCCGGTGATGGTGTCTGCGCCCTATTTGATAGTCCTGATAAAAAATTAAGAATCTATTGTATTCGATTTGCTAACGTTGCTATCGTTGTTGGAGGTGGAGGATACAAACCCAAAAACATTAGAGCTTATCAAGAAAGTTCTTCCTTAAAAAAAGAAGCTGAAACAGTGGTTCGAATATCCAGAATCATATCAGAAGCCATCAAAAACAAGGATATACATCTCGATGATAACGGTTTTTTCTTAGGTAATTTAAAATTGAAGGAGGAATAAATATGAACAATACATCTATTTTGGATACAGTACTTGGCAATATAGACACGAAAAGAGCCAAGAACATGGAAAGACGTATGATGCTTGCCGTAAAAATAGCAGAAGGTATCAAAAGGAAAGGTCTATCCCAAAAGGAATTTGCCGAAAAAATGAGTAAACGTCCCTCTGAGATATCCAAATGGTTAAGAGGTGACCACAACTTTACAACCAGCACTCTTTTTGATATTGAAGATGTTTTGAATATCCATCTTATAGATATCAACGAATATTCTCATGCAGCTTGTCCGGCCTCGATATAATAAAAAAATGAATGGAACACCCCCTGCGGGAGTAACAATGATTAATGCACACGGTATCCTCCTTTTCGTAGGAGGGAAGGAATATTATCTATCGTATGACAGATACCCTTGGTTCAGAAATGCAAAAGTATCGGATGTATTGGACGTGACCATACCGGACGAGGATTCGTTGTGTTGGGACGCAATTGATGTGGATCTTGAGATTGACAGCATAATCCATCCGGAGCGTTACCCAATTACTTTTCGCTAGAAGACACCGCTCTGGTTATCGAGCAGACACTCTGAAGATCTTGACACATTTACAGAGAACAAAAACCGACCAGCCTCACGGTTCGTCGGTTTTTTTACAACCAAAATCACTATGACAAACGTTCTCTACGCAAAGTAATATATATCATACCGGGCTCATTCTTCGAACCCTTTTCTTTTTTCCCGTATCGAAATCGATTACCTCGACCCACTCGCCATGATTATCCCCGGATTCATCATCGTCCACGAGCAGTGATTTGTTCCGGTCGTTCACCAAGTAACCATGTTCCCGTAGCATGGACATGACAAGCGCCAGATCGCTGTCCAATGTCCGCTCATGCGTATACCCGAACGCCTCGTTACATAGCACAAGGAACATGAAGCTACTTTGCGTCACCGGCTCCGACCTACCCAAGTCTCGTTGTTTTCTTGAAGGGCTATTATCTCCTCTTCGCTTAACGGGCTCACAGCTTCCAAAGCTATGATAGTACGAGAAAAAGGGTTACAACCCAGACGAAAGAGGATAGCGTTCAAAAGGATATACAGGTCTTCCCATGTACAATTGTCTTTCAGTACCTCCCGGAACCAAGCGGGCATGTCCCCTTTCTTGTTATGGATACCCAAACATACGATCTCAAAGATCAACTCGTCATATTTCGCCATCAACTCCGACAGTACACTATCAAACGTAACATCCTTATGAGCCACGATAGCATCCTTGTCCGCCTTGTCAATCCGCAAGAGTAACGGCCGTATCCTAAACCCGGTCCTTACCGTGATCGGGGTGATAACGATACTATCACCAACGTTCTTACCCGCCGGGATCGTCTCCGGCTTGAACTCGAAAGGAATCACGACTGACCGACTTGTCACCACGTCGCTCTCAATCTGTAGTGCTCGCTTTACGCTCATGATTTTCCTCTAAAATATAAGAGCCCCGGCAAAAACCGAGGCTCTAGACAACCTAAACAAAAAACATCATTCCGTGTCTTCCGATACGGCCTTCACCGCCCTGCTATACGGGGACGCTTGTTTGCCAGCCGCAGATACCGGTGTCATGATCGTGGCCTTTACCAATAAGAGATCGCAATTCTCCTTATCCGGGGCTTGGCTGATCTTCCCGAACACAGAGCACTTGACAAAGACATATTCCGTGAACTTACCTTGGTACGGCAGGCTCTGTAGCCTGATCGTCTTCAATATCGAGGGCGTAGACAAGGGAGCCTCCCATTTATCACCGGAAACGGTTCCCCCGCAAAACATTTTCATCTCGTCGCTCGTAGGAGAAGGGATAGTGAACTCTATACTGGAAGGATCTCCTTTCCGACTCACCACCGCCCAAGGATCCTCATGTCCCATGGACGTAAAACTAAGCTCCTTGGCGTCCGAGAAATTGAACGTCACCGTATCCACGTCAACGCATTGGGTGAACTCGGTACCGGCTACGCCATCCCCGGGTTCCGCAACTCCTAAATACGCCACATCCAGCGCTAAACTTCTTTCCATATCACTAATCTAATTCTGTTATAACCTCTAATCTAATATTCGTACAATCGAAGCCATCCTTGGCCTCGCCCATAGGCTCAGACCAGACGATCCGAGATTTCCAATACATCCCCAACGGCGGCTTGATATCCCGCAACACGAACCTCACGCCTCGTACGGTCTCTATCATCAACTGTCGATCCGATACGCCTTTCGAGGGTCTCTTGACGAAGATATTGATATTTATCGATCCCTTGTTGACATAATCTTTCCCATTCAAGGCCAGAGAGCGGATCGTGATATGATTTCTTTTCTCGCCATCGCCGGATTGATCCTTATACAGGATAAAGCCCGTACTCGCCGGCTCAACCGCATTATATACGATATCCACTATATCAAACTGATCTGCCATGTTCAATATCCTTTCTCAGCGAGTTTATCAAATAACGTTCGACTCTGTTTCTTGATCCAATCCTCGGCATGTTCCGTGGCGACAGAGATAACATCCAGATTTTCGATTGCTTCCACATACTTGGCATAAGGCATAGCGGCTACACCAATCAATACCCAGCCCCTTTTATAAAGAGGGATCAGCTCGGAAACCAAACGTTTCGCTTCCCTGATACCGGTCTGTTTATCCGTTCCTTCCGTGGATTGCTCATAGTTCTCGGTCAATATATCGCCATCCTTAACGATCACATAACCGATTGAGCTACGGAGGTTACCGGTATGATTCTGATAGTTCCCTTTTTTTCGAGCGATCTTCACGAACTCTTCCCCGGCACGTTGCAATAACTTGTATATCCGCTCTTCCGCCCGATCCACATAGTAATCGAACCAACGCCCTACTTCCCTATCACTCCACATTGGAGTCAAACCACCTTTCCTTGCCATAAACTACACATAGATTACAGAGTGAGTCTGAAACGGTTCCCAGCTAATGATATCCACATCGAGAGCGATACTGTCAATCCGGATATGCTTCGCGTTTTCCACAGGACGGGCTTTGGTCGAAAACTCACCATGCACGATGAACTCTCTTCCATCGACGTTCCGCTTCAACTGCTGTCCACTATTGGACGGGTAGTATTGCCCAGTGACCTCTATTTCCGTCGGTTTACCGGCAACCCATTCCCCTTTGACCAATTGACAGGATTGAATCGTCACTATCGCAGTATGTGAATATCGCTTTACCATCTGTTTCTCGCCCTTCCTTTGGGTACCTCGATCTTATTGCCTATCAATTCCGCTTTCTCCGGTTCTCCTCCCTCCCGGTATAGTCGTTTCGCCGTAGCGTCATACCATGCACGGGGATACGTGATAGAGAGCTTGTTTTCCGTGAAGTCCGGCAGACCGCCGACCATGGAATAAAGGTCGGCGGCCACCAGCTTTTGTTTTTGGATATCGATCGTCTTACTATCTTCTGTACCTTCAAAACCGCGTCCCGGCAAAACGACGTTATCCAAAAAATCTTCACAGTCAGCCAGACCGGGATAAGCGAGTATCGTATCTCGAATCGTCTTAGCCATGATTGTTATTCTCCGTTTTCAGTATCCTGAATCGTTTGATCCTCCGGTTCGACGGTTTCACCCAAGAATGTCGCCGGGATATCATCCGTACCCTCGGTATCCTCGGAAGCGTTCCAATCCTTCCCATCCACTTTCATGATGAACATGGCATCCGGATCATTCACGACAGGAATAGCGTTCGCTTCCGCTTTCGTCCATTCCTTGAACGGTTCCAGCTCAGACCATTTGGTTACCAAGATCCAATCCTGCTTAACCATGAGAGCGATTTTCTGCAAGGTAGCGGAAGACTCGGCGGCGATCGGCCCATGCTGAATATCACCCACCTTCAAATCCTCCAAGAAGCATACACGCTTACGCTCCCAAGGATTGATCGTCTTACGACGATGGGCACTATCCTCGATACGGACAGCCGGGTTCACAGTAATGATCTTCACCGGGATCTCCTGCTCGGCCAGATACTCGTTGATGAGATTCTTTGTCACCAATATCTTGGAGGACGAATTAACCCATGCCTTTAACGTGTCGAACGTGGATTTCTGTTTCTTTAGCAAAGAGAAATCAGCCACATGCATTACAACGTAACGGATCGTCACCCCTTCGGCAGAAGCGGCCACAACCGTATCCTCAATATCCTGCAATCCATTGGCCGTTGTAGCGTTACTCCAGTCCGTAGTAGATTTACGCTGGTTCTTCTTCGGCATACCGCAACCGACAAACTCAGCCGTAACGACACCGCCATTGTTCTTTGCCGACAAATGGAAACCCGCACGGCTCATGAGCTGCATACACCACCATTCGAAACGGGCACGAACGGAGTTATACACGAAATCCTGATCCTTGAAACCCAGATTCAACAATGCCAACTGGTCCGCGTCACCTTGCGCGTCACGTTCCAATTGCTTATACTCGTTGTAATCGCTCTCGTTCATGCCACGCTTGACGGCTGTCTTCGGGATATCGCCGGACAGCTTGCTGATCACCTCACGGGTCTTCTGCGGTGCGGAAGCGTCGAAAGAGATCACGTCTGCCATTACCGGAGCGCCTTTCTCACCGGTCAGAGTCTCCCACTTCAACGAGGTCTTTCTTTTCACCCCGAAGAAGTTCGGGAAGACAACCGGTTTTACATGACGGGTATTCAAACGGGCCGCCATGTTCTTTTTATTCACTTGCTTAATTAAACTTCTTTCCATATATCTGATTTTAATGGATTACACAAAACGGATAAACGACATTAATGCCTTCAAGTCCTTATCTACCGGGAACGGCATACAGGATTCGTTTACCGTACCTCTTACCAGTAACCCGGACTGCTGGTTGGCTACAGTCAAGTCGACTTTATTCATCGTGACAACCAATTCGCCATCATAAGGCAACTTGGCGGCTTTCGCAGCCTGTTTGTCTTTAGCCTGAACCAATACCTGACCTTTTGCGGCAGCACCGATAGTCGCTTCCAACGTGATCGTATCAAACTCCGCATTACTCTTATCAATAGCCGTGATCTTATCGGACGCGCCTGTCAAAGCTCCACCAATCGTCACGAAGTCACCCACACCAAACAGATGGTTCTTGGCTACCTTATACGCTGTCGCATCGGCAGCGGCCGCTTCTGAAACCAACGCTGTTTTCAACACATGATACAGCCCCGTTTCCGGATCTTTCACCACGATCACGATCGGAGGAAGCTCGTCCAACGACTTGCCATTGAACAAAGCGTTCCGCAAATCCCGGCGGTCAATCGTCCCACCGCCGATCACATCCTCAATAATCTTTTCAATTCCGGGAGGATACTGGAATTCTCTTTCTCTTTTTCTGTACATAACGTTACACTTTTCTTGGATTATTCAATACCCAGGTTCACCACACCGGGATTATTTGCGCTCTTGTCGGCATCCTGATCCATCAGCTTCGCCCAATCCGCCTCGGAACGCTCCGGAAGATTCACGGAACCGGGAGCGTAATCACCACGGGCCACGGCATCATCGATCGCCTTTTGCTGGATTCCGGTAAACTCTTCGGAAAGCTCATTGATTTGATCCTCGATAGAGGTTTCCGAAGCCAAGTCCACACGTCCCAGCCAGCTATCCGGAAGACCGGCATCCTTCAACTGCTTACGGACTGTTTCTTTCTTAGCCTCGTTTGCCGAGTTGGTAATGGAATCGCCCACCTTCTTAGCCATATCATCGACGCTCTTCCTCATACTTTCCAGATAAGCTTTCAGTTCCGGGCTAAGATCCTTTAACAGTTCTTCTTCCGTTTTCTTGTTCTTATCCGGATCTTCTACCGGTTTACCATCCTTCAACCCATGCTTGGCTTCATAAGCGGCGACAGCGGCCGTTTCAGCCGTAGTCTTAGCTTCATTCTCCGCTTCTTGGATTGCCGGAAGAATATTATCCTTGAACAGGTCCACGAAAGCCTCCATCCCCTCGGCTTTCTCAATCTTGAACGTTTTCTGAATACGTTCCGCATACTTCTCCGGCACGCCTTTCGTCTTACATGCCGCCTTGATTAAATCTAAAATTGTCATAAGAGTTTTCTGTTTAAAATATAAGGGAGGGGAAATTTTTCCTTGCACAATTCAGAATTAGTGCTCATCTTTGCGGTGTCTATCATATTTAACTAAGGGATGTGGGCATTTTTTATGCACACACATTTATTGTATAACGATATTTGGTATTCGTGTACCCCTGTGTGGAACTGTAATGGGACCACAACATCCCTTGGAATGTGATAGACAGCAGGAAAGGCACGAATACCTTTTTTTATTATATATGTCTATCAATTCCAAGGATTCCAATGCCGCCAACAATAGTAACGGCAAAAGAACGGCCAAACCCTCCGAAATGGGTAAGTACTCCACTCCAGAACTGCAAGCCGCTTTCAATTCCGGTCGAGAGATAGGAAGAACCGAAGGAATGCTATACTACATCAAGCACGCTTCCGAGAACATGCAAAAGGAGGCTGAGAAGTTAAATTCGAAACTACAGGCACAAAAAGCGAAAGTATAATAGAGATATTACGTGGCAATTGAGTAAACAATTTAGAGGGCATCGGGTGTATTCTGTAAACTGCCACTTTACTACAGAATCCCCGTTGCCCTCATTTTCTTTAATGAAGCAACCATTCAGCGAACTCCTCATGATCCATCATAATCGGTGTAGCCACACATATACAGTGCGGATGCCATCCGGTAAACTTGAAATCTTTCGGATATTTGCCAGCCTTGGCATCACACACAGGACACGGCCCGTGATTCGTCGGCGAACGCTCCACCTCTATACCAGTCACAAAATCCATATTCTGCCAACGCTCGTAGTCGGCAGTACGAAACGCTTTATTTGTTTTCGTCGCAGCCAAGCGAAGAGCATTTTTATAAGACGAGCGATAAACACCCTGCCCCGGATGATAATCTTTCATCGGTTGGGATGGGACCAATTTGCCATTCGCATCCCTTACACGGCGGAAACGACGGTTGGGTTCGTTTAGTAATTGCCGTATATCTTGGCTGATCAACGCTGCCGGACGACCGGAGGACAAACCCGAAGAAAGATAATACTCCAGATTATCCATAGCTCCGTCCGTTATATCCCAAACACGGGAGGATATAGTTTTGCCAAATTCATCTTTACGCTTCAATAGGGTATTCAGCGCATCGCCATTCCGGGAAAACAACTTTTCCCTTAGCGTAGTGGATATAGCCATATCCTTGATATAGCCCGTTACCAGTTCATCCGCTTTCCTATTGCCTAAATTCCAGACTTCGGTAGCCGTATTGGATATATTGCTTACGAGCTGCGTATGCAGGTCATCCAACAGACGTTCGATTTGCTTCTCTATGGTAGCGTTGCCTATCCATACACGGTCACCTCCATGATCCGACCATTTAGCCAAAAGAGGTCCTATCCTACGGACAAACTCGTCAAACGAATACTTTATGCTGCCTTGTTGCCGGAACAGACATTGCAGGAATTGTCGCTCATGAAATGATAGTTCTTTCATTCTCCATATCCCATTGTTAAGCCGATCATATTATTGCGTTGCGCTGCTGTATCTTCCTCTTCCTCCATCAGCTTCATTTCTTCGTCCAAGTCTTCTGTTAGCGGAGAATGAGCCGTAACCGTGCGTTGGGCGTTGATCGGTTTACCTCCATTGGCAAGGGACAGAGTTTGCAATGTCTCGGACAGATCTTCCGGCAAAATGGAACCAAATTCCACATCGATCAGGTTGTTCACCAATTGAGGACGGTACTTGATGTTGGTAATATTGCATATCCCAGCCAACACGACCGACACGCAACGCTGAACCACCGGACCGAATATTTCCATGTTCTCACTCGCCTTGATAGTTGCATCCATCAGCATGAATTTACGAGCGACACCGGACAGGTTGCCAATGCCTTTCAAGTTATCAAAAGAAAGATCCGGCGTAGATGTACCAGCAAATTGTTCGTTTTTCGTTTCTTCCAATTCTTTATCTACAGATGGCTGGGAGCCAGTCCATGTCAGATAGTCCGCATCTCCATGATACTCCTTGCCGGATACTTCATCGACCTTAATGGGGAAATTAAGGTCTTTCCCGGTTGTTTCCTTAGAAGGTAAATCGGAATCGCCATACGTTTTCAAGATTGGTTCCGCAAAGTAGTCGTTAGTGTCGGCCATACGGGATAAACGCATTTCCCGCGCATCCATGATACCGGCAACCTCGTCCCATTCCGGTTGGAAAACATCTGCATACACGACCGGAATCTTTCCGAATAGATTGGGAACCTCTTTTATTACCCAGCCACCCATTTCATCGATAGCCGTAATAATCTTATCTGCTGTCCAAATTGTACAGCTGTTCCGGATCATACCATTAGAGTTCACTTGGTAACGATGGATAAAGGCATCCATATCGTCGTTATCATCGAAGTGGGGATAAAATTCAGAGAAAGTATTTTCATTACGAGGAACAGAAAGCGTCTTAACCTTCAATTCCGTAATCAATTTGCCGTCTAATCCTTTGGAAGTATACGGATAGAATACAAGAGCAGCCTTACTTTCAGAAAGCACCTTACGGGCGAACGACTTCAAGACGGATTGCATTTTCAATCGGCGTTCCCATACACGTTTGAACTCTTGGAAACCATCGTTCTGATCTGTTCCCGTAATCGTCATTTGCCCGCCAAACAAGAAGGCGACAGAGGTACGCACCTCCTTTTTCGGGAAGTTGGTAACGATACGTGCCACATCGACAATCTTGTCTTCCAACCGTAACGGTTCCCCATTCTTATCCTTCAATGTCTCCGAATAGACTGCCAGCCGTTTCGGTTCACGCCAGCCGACAGAGGTTTTACGCCGACGGCGCTCACCGTGATATTCTCTGTAATATTCCCTTGGTTCCCGGTATTCTATCGTATCGACACATAGCGTACTAACTACCTGCCCAAAATCTTCATTTGCAAGGATGTCGTTTATACTTGGCATATACTTTTTTAATAAAATATATGCCAAATAATTATTTACTTAATAAGTGGGCAACTTTCTATTTTTAGAGTATCAATATTCATTCTCATCTCTTTTATCTCACAATAAGGATGAACTTCTTTTAAATTTCTCACAAAATCTTCTTTATTAAAGTCTTTGTTTTTTTCAATTCGACAACCTAAATAAATTTCTTTTATAGCATCAAAACAATATATATCTCGTTTAGGGGGATTAAATGCAATCATCCTATATTCATGTTCATACTCCCAAGCGCTTGATTTCGTAGTCAACATTTTCACTATATACTCATCATAATGAGACCCATTGTTAGAAAATTCAACTTCTGGTCTTTTATCCTGAGGACAAACAGGTAGTATTTTATACCCCGATATTTCCTCTAACTTTTTAGCATCAAATCCAATACATACCCCTTTATGAGAATCAGCATAATGAGCCCACAATAAATCATTATTACAATCAGAAGATGCACAAAAGACACCGTATTTTTTTAAATCCTCTTTTATCTTGGGAGTAAAAAATTCCCGAATATAAGATGTTACAGACTCACTTTGCCAATCAATATCATTAAAATCTGGCATATCTTTTAAGCATGGATACAAATTCAGTACTTTTTCTTTAGTGATACCCTTATATTGCGGAACAATTTGTCCTTCAAATGGATCATTCAAGCTTTCAAAAGCTGATAGATAAATTTGACCATCAAATAATAGTCTTTTAGTAAATTCATTCAACGAACCATTTTTTCCATACAAAACTCTGTATTTATATAATATATCTCCACTCATGTCTCTTTTATTATTTTCACAAAAATAGTATTTATCTAGCTCTTGCAACCTGTCTAGTCCTATTATTTTGACACAACCCGATAAACTCTACATTCTCCGCAAGTATCGTCATACCGTCAGGTGCATCGTCATGCTTGTTGCCTCCCTCTTTCTTATAGCTGGTCAATGCTTTCATAAACCGGTCGTAATCCGAACCTTTCTTATACTCGCCTTCTGCCAAGAAATAACAATGTTTCTTGATCCAACCTGATTTCAGCAAGATGCGGGTTTCCTTATTGGCAGTTGTCGGTTTCGCCTGAATGATACATTTCTCGTTCTTTGCCTTTACCGCCTTACGAACATTGAGAGCGAATATGCGACCACCGTTGTTACTCTCGATACGCATATTGTCGCAACGAGTATCAAGGATCAAGGAAACCAACTTCGGTTCGGTGATCTCGACATTATCTTTCGTAAACAGCACATCGGTAATGAAATACTTCGTACCGAATACCTTGGCAATCGGAGCACAGAAATCATCGTCTCCCTCGTCAGCCACATCGGTAGCTCCGATAACACCGTCCGGTTGCTTGCCCTCAATATCAGCCAATTTAAATCGGTTAAGCTCCGATTTAGGGAACAACAACCCGATTGCCTCGATCGGTTCCTGCATATATTCGGCACACCAGATGGAATCGTCCGTTTCCTCTCGTAGTTCATGGTAATACTCTGTAGTATGTACCTCCTCACAAAAAGAACGGTCGTTCTCATCCAAGGCGGCGATACGAATGATCTCGTCATACTTTCCCATCTCCTCCATACGGCCGAGCACGTCAGTGGCAGACCAGCGGGTACCGATATCGATTGAGCAACAATTCCCTTCGATACGGGAATCATGTGTTCCCTGCTTCCATGACCAGACCTTTTCGTTATTGGTGTCAGATAGTGCATCTTCTAAACTCTTATACAAGTCGTCCGTCATAGCCAACATAGAAGCACCGAAGCCGATCACCGTACCGCCTACACCAGCCCCGAAGTAACTCACCTGCCGGGCAGCTTCCAAGCTCCAGCCATGCACGTTCTGTTTATCACCACGCAATTGTATATCTGGGAAGATTTCCTTAAACCGGGAAGAACGGACGATGTCGCGCGTGTCGTAAGACAGCTTGTTATACAGCGTATCGGAACAGCAGTTGCGCATGACCGACTCTTCCGGGAAGTGGCCAAGCATCCACGAAATGAACAAGGATGATATATAAGACTTCCCGGCACGTGGCGGCATGGAGACGGCCAGCCGGCGGATCACACCCGACAGATACGATTCGTACACCCGGGTGAAAGCATCTGCCACCTTCTTTAAGAACAGACGCTTAGCAAAGAACTTAGGGTCATGATATAAACAATAGGCCCAGAAATCATTCCGAGCCTCCCGTTTGCGCAATATGGTCGCCGCCTTTGCCTGCCTAATCAATATTTCTCTCTTACTCTTTTTCGCCACGGATAATTGCTGCTAGTTCTTCATCCGACATCGATTCCAATTCATCCCCCAGCTTAACAAGGTTCTCGACCTCTTTCTTATCACGCCACTTAGCCGGCTGCCGGTTCTTCAACCAAAAAATAGCGGCTGTCGTATCCGGAGGATAATGCTCGATATACTCTACTTTATCCGTAATCCGGCCCTCATTGGTAGCGAACTTCGTAGCCTTGGCATCGTAGCCAATCGCACGGCTGTAAAGTCTCGAAGCGACATTCGCATCCGCCACAGCCTTTCCCTTTTTTAAGGACTCAAGAAATTGAGGAAACTTCTTTTTCCAGCTGTTCAACGTTTGTTCTGAGACAGAGAAGAACTCAGCGATCTCTTTATCCGTTGCACCTAACAGACAAAGTTTTAGAGCCTGTTCCGCATACTCTTCTCTATATTCAGATTTACGCCCCCTACTTTTCTTTTTTACTTCATTCTTCTCTGTCATAATTAACCAAAACTAACGAATCGGGACAATTCTGCCCTCAATTCAGGTAAACTTCCATTATCAAAATAGAAAGAAGAACGCATTTTACCTTTTTTCTTTACACCACGCATCGACTTACACAAGTGTTCCCCTTCCAATACGATACCCATCGCTAAAGGTGGATATTCCGAACCTAACGCTTCTTGGATCATCACAATAATATCCTTTGCCAATCGCTCTTGTACCTGTAACCGTGCTGCACAATAATCAACGACACGACCAACTTTCGATATGCCCAGTATCTTACCTTTCGGATTGGGTATATAAGCAAACCAATACTTCCCAAAGAAAGGCATCATATGATGTTCACACATTGAATAAAATCCACCTGAATCCGCGATAACACTATCACAAGAAAGGCCATCCACGCCATTTGGGAAGACCGTTATTTTAGGCACTTGTGACAGATCATATCCACGAAAAATCTCTCTCCACATTCTTATGATACGATCCGGCGTTCCCTTCAAGCCCTCCCGACAAGGATCCTCGCCTATAAAAGAAAGGATCGTCCTTATCGCACATTCAATATCTTGTGTGTTTGTAAACTTAACTTCCATTTCGGATGCTCTTTAATATAGTTAATAACTTCCTTCGTATTCCGGCCGGAACAAGGCTGCAAATAATATACTCCCGCTGAATATTTATCATATTGCGACATATCCTGTCCGGTATAGACTACCTTCAGTTCATTAGGGTTGATCACGACTGTTTTACCGCCCTCTTTTGGGGAACACGTAATCCAGTCTATATTTACAGGTGGAACCAAAGTTCCATTTGTCTCAATCTGAACAAATCGGCCAGTGGCCTTGATCTTATCAACCAAATCATATGTAACCTGCATACAAGGCTCTCCGCCTGTCAATACGACATGCAAAGCCGGATAACGCCTTATTTCCGCAATAATCTCATCATCACTTAACATCTTGCCTTCTTTGTGTTCCGTATCACAGAACGGACACCTCAAGTTACATCCAGAGAAGCGAACAAAAACAGCTGGCGTACCAGTAAAGTACCCTTCTCCCTGGATACTGAAGAAAATCTCATTTACCTTTTTCATACCACGCTATATTATTCTCTGATTCCTGAACCATCACCTTAAAACATTGAGGTATCTGGTCACAGATCCACTTCGCTATATTTTCCGCTGTCGGATTAAACGATAATACCTCATTCAAGTTCTTATGATCTAGTTTCTCCTGGATCATTCGCTTGACATGGGCAAAGTCGACAACCATACCATCTGGATTCAACTGTTTAGACCTGCACCAAACGATTACGATCCAGTTATGCCCATGCAAGTTCTCACACTTACTCGCATAAGAGAGACTCAGACGATGAGACGCCGATATCTCTAGACGCTTCCTTACTGTATACATACGATTTTTATCGATAAAGAGTTAATACCTGTCTTATCTCTTCCTCCTCCCGTTTCCGGCCATACTCGCCAGATTCGATCAAAGGAAGTATTTCATGTTTTATATAAGATATATTCCAGCCGATTACATCCATGGAAAACGGATATCCATTCAACGCAAAAGCAATAAATTTACGGAAGCACGGTTTACAGTTCCAACATTCGTGCCCATCAACAGGAGCATAACAACTGAACGATGAACTAAACGCTTCACTAATATTACCTCCTTGAGCTATATATTGCTTCAACAACTCAGTCTTGGTATATGCTTTATAGTCCAAGTTTATCTTGATCGTTCGTTTCTCGGTCCAATGTTGTTTTTGGTAGAGATAGCCGAGTAAGTCCTCATACAACTCGGCAAATACAGGCGATTTATCAAGAACACGGTCACCGGCTGTCGCTCCCAAACAGATTTCATCGCCATAGTTCGTCGCAATACCGATCAAATACATATTCCTTAGAGGGATAATCTTATCTTCACGTTCCCACTTTGATAAATCCAATCTCTCAATGATGGTATCATCCGGAAGACGCTTCATTTCCTCTTTTGAATAACGGGTATTCATATCGACATAAAGCCTTATATCCGGTTTCCAGAGTTTGTCTATCAACCAACTATCCATACCTCCTGAATACAGAAGGACTTTCTTGTTATAAGTATCGTTCCGCATACCTTTGAAATTTTATCCACTCATTAAAATTGTGTCTATTCGATAAATCATGATTCTTAGCCCTCATCCCTTGGGGAGGATTACGATATATCATTTGCTTGCCATTGAAGAAATAAATCTGCCCAAATCTGGAACCGGACAACCAAGTCGTACTATCAACGCTATCAAACTTCAAAAAAGGAAGAAATATCGTATCTGTAAATCCAAGCCCATGAATACGGGTACCGACAGAGTGAGCTTGATCGATAAACCATTTTAATATCATGGGATTACCTCTTATCCGCCTACCCTCTTCCATCGCAGAGGTCGTACCGATCGCAACATAGGGATAATCTTCACACATCCGAATAAAATAATCCTTCCCCCGGCTTGCATGCCAAACAGGAATAGGCCGCCGCCCTGTACGATCTTCCAAATATTTACGGTAATACTCGACCTTCTCCAGCCCTACAACAACATCTATATCCAGCTCAAAGAAGCGTTGAATGTTATTTTTCAGAACAAAGTCAGCATATTTCTTGACATAGCCATCCCAATCAAAACTGTTATTCTTTCCGGAAAAGGCTGAAAACGCACCGCTATCAAGAATATGTTTCTCTTGACAGACATAACCTCCATAATGTCCCGATTTATGCTCCCAAAAAGAACTTAAGAGATAGATATCTTTCGTGTCAAGGTTCCATCGTTTGGCACAAGGTTTATAACCGGCAAGATATAAGATCATAGCTCTATTTCCTTTCCGCAATGAGGGCAAACCATCGTCTTTCTCTTATTCTCTACTTTATCTGCTCCCTCAAAAAAACGATCCACATCCGTCGGCATATCATCAAATGGAAGCTCCAACTCCCAATCACCAAGTTCGTCAATACTGAAATCTTCAACTACGGCTGCAAAATCGAACATAGAAGTGTCCGATGTATGGTTATCAGCCAAAGCCAAAAGCTTTCTTTTTTCATCTTCTGTAGACAAATCCGTTCTCCTGATCGCTATCAGTTCATTCCCGTCAGACTCTACAACCCGAACCTTTAACCCAAGTTCCAAAGCCTGCTCATAAACGCCATTTCCGGCAATAATAACATCGTTCTTATCCAATAGAATAGAACGACCCGTTCCGCAGTCCTCCAGGCTCTTTTTAATAAGCCGTTTATTCTTATCTGTGTGGATGCGATAATTCCGAGGGTCATACTTCAATTCTGTCATAACTTTTATTCTAAAATATAACAGGGGTAATCAATTAACACAAATACAGTTGCAATTCCCGGATAGCCTGTTCCACGCTCCGAACAATCACATACTTACTACCTGCCATTTCAACTTGGCGTTGGTATTCTTTTTGATCGGGAGATTGTTTTCCCGTCGATGTCTTGAACTCCAAACAAAGGGAAGCATACCCCTTTTTCGGTATCTGAAGGATCACATCAGCTACACCTCGTTTAACGCCTTGGCGCTTCATATTAGCCGCTTCTATTTTATGCCGGCTACCACCGTTCGGGACTGCAAAAAGGAGCCGATCCGGTAGGTTCGGGAAGAATAAAGGAACCTTATTGAAAAACTCCGACTGAATCCGAGCTTCTTCGTTGTCATGATGCTGTTTTGATTTAGGAGGGATCTTTTTATCAGAATAGCAGTTATAACAGATATGGCCTTCTTCTGTTTTGATCACAGAAACCGTTTCTCGGCCACAGGCTATACATTTTTGCGTTTTCATATCTTAGTTTCATATAAGATATAAAGGGCATGAAGAAAGTCCTCAAGATCACCAAGGACTTTTTTACGAGATTTGAGCTATTTACCCCTTCAATTATTATATATTTGTATTCTATTAATATTAAATCATTTCTTATGAAAGCAAAATATTTACTTGCAATTTTCATTATTGCTATGGGACTTAGTTTCTCATCTTGTGCAACACATGTTCATGTGAAATCCAAACCAAACAAGGTTAAGACTATTCCACCAGGACAAGCTAAAAAGATCACAGGTGAAAAATCCGCTAAGCGACACGCCCCAGGACATAACAAATAATCTTTTGTGGAGCTATCTGTTGTTTTTAGATAGCTCCTTTCTTTTTAGTTATTAGTTAATCCGATTGCCTAATTTCAAAATAAAAACTTTATAATCTGGCGCACCCCATTCCGAACGACCTTTGCCAATAGAAATGCTATTCAATTTGAATAACATAGTTCGTTTTGTATATCCGTAACGAAAACGAACAGCATCATAAAGCTTAAAGGAAGGCTTACAACAATATTTACACTTTTCGGGAATATAGATTCTGCAATCCGTGTTTTTATCATAGCAAACATAAAATCTTTTAGCCCAATAGCTATTATGTTCTCGATACTCCTCTTTTTTCTCACCGGATTCTATCATATCATACCATATAGCCTTTAATGGTAAATCAAGTATATTCATTTCTTTTTAATTTTTAATCAATTATCAAAATCTCTCTATACGAGATGTATATCTCCTGTGATACCGTATTTTCATCATGACACCAACACAACTTTACGCATTTCCATATCTCAGCTATTTTTATTATTGAAATATTCCTAACTCTTTTTTCATTCTATTTTCAGCCAACCGCACATAGTCTTTGTTTATCTCAAATCCTATATAATTGCGGTTCAATTTCCGGGAAACGATTGCCGTTGTACCGGAACCCATAAAAGGGTCAAGAACAACGCCATCTTCCGGGCATCCTGCTTTTATACAGTCAACAATGAGAGCTGGGGGAAACACTGCAAAATGAGCATCATGGAAGGCCGATGTACTCACTACCCAGACAGAACGTTTATTTGCTTTGTCCGTATATTCATACTCACGATTCGTACTGGCTCGATACATGGGGTCATCTTCCGTCATATCAGAAAAATTTCTTTTGCGGCCACCAATAACGGCTTTCATATTTCCGTTAGCTTTCAGAGTACGAGAGGATCCTACCTGGTTATCGACATCTTGCCTTATTCTACGCATTGTAGACTCTCTTGCCGGAACTTTTATCGCATCTGCATCAAAGTAGTACAACCGGGATTTACTCAATAGGAAGATATATTCGTGAGATTTAGTACAACGGTCCCTAACACTCTCCGGCATCGGATTAGGTTTGCTCCAAATAATATCTTGACGCAAATACCAACCATCAGCCCTAAGAGCAAAGGCCAGCATCCAAGGAATACCTATCAAATCTTTAGGTTTGCAGTTTGTGCATTGTTTTACCAACGTTGCCTTACCAAGTGTCCCCCGGTTCGTACCTTGCTTATAATTCATTGCATTGTCCGGAAACTGTGCAGCACCTTTCATGGAACCGGCATAGCTATCACCAATATTCACCCACAGAGTACCATCATTCGTTAACACCCGCCGAACTTCCCGGAACACTTCAACCAACTTCCCAATATATTCTTCCGGTGTAGCTTCAAGCCCTATCTGTTCATCATTTCCATAATCACGCAAACCGTAATATGGAGGTGATGTAATACAACAGTTTACGCTATTTTCCGGTAGACATTTTAGTCCTAATCGACATTCCGAGTTATATATTACATTTACATCCATTATGCTCAGTTCTTCTTAGTTATGATTCAGATAAATATTTTATCAAACTCTCTTTGTCTTTAAAAAGTCTTTTATCCCATTTAGGATAATTGTTTCTGGGTACACTAAGTCCATCTGACAGCTTATAAACCATAAGGAAAATATCATCAGCATAGGATATTTCGATGATTATTTTGCTTATAGTTGAATGAACAATGCAATCCCCGCTTAGATAGCATACGCTATCTCCTACGTTAAACTCAGTATCTATATTCATACCTTTATAGAAAAAACTTTCATGTATTCGCAATCCTCATCACATACCCCAGACCTTAACGCACAATGGGGAATATTGGAGCCAAACTTATACTCGAAGTTATAACATAGCTTCTTATACGCCTCTCGTTTGGCTTTCTCTCTGTCAACAGCTAATAAACCAATGTTCATTTGTTTTCTCCTTTCATCAATTGTTCAATAGTAATAGGAATTACACGAGAAACAGCATAATAAGCATTATTCGTCAATTGGCGTTGCCATGCCGAAAAACGGGGTGACCAACGAAAACCGTTATGTTTGAGATTTGAAATAACGTCCGGTTGCGGCTTTGTGTCAAAAACTATCTGCACCCTGTTCTCGGAATAGTTTTTGATTACCCGGCCACCATCAAAAAGTATTTCCACATCTTTTTGGTTCTCTTTTTCTGCCTGTTTTGATATAGATTGATTTGCAAGTTCAGCGAGTTTCCAGAATTTATGGCGATTGGTAAAAATTGGTTTAACTCGACTTTCGTTTAAGGATCTGACATATTCAATCGCTTTGTTCATCAAATCGACCTTTCCGTTTCTTGCAATCGTTTCCAGCTTATTATATAAATTGGTTGGTAAAAAATGCTCATCGATCATTCTCTTTACACGCATCCACTCTTCCTCCGCTTTCTGATCTTCCGGTTTTGCCTCCTCTATCCTTCGAGCTATCGACTTGAGCGCTTTTTCTCTCCACGCTCTAAATTCACTGACAGCATTGTCATAGTAATTATTCATCTTCTCATTTCGTCTTGACGGAAAACGGGCTGGCCCTGTTATCATGGCGCTCATTATACGAGAATGCTTATTGAACAATATTTGAACCCATTCTTTGTACTTAGCTATATATCGCTCTCTTTCTTTTTCCGGCATTGTTTTTATATCATCATTGAGCTCTTCTTCGTACATGCGTATGTGATACGATCCACGTTCCTCCGGACTGAAACTTGTAGCATAAAAAGCATCGCAAGCGCATTTCCAAAACTCCTCAAGGTTTACCTCATATTTCCACTCTACAACCGACCAAAGACCTAAGTCTTTGTCATTAATAACAACCGCCTCATTATCGGAAATACAGACTGCAGTATGCACATAGTCGCAACGCATTAAATTATCACTCAACTTTTTACCTCTCCAGTTAAAAAGCCATTCACCCTGTTCTGGTTTCGCTATATTCACCACTTTTAATGCACGGTGACAGTTCTTTTTTGACAGCAGAATCTGTTCGACATTGCCTGCCAGTATTTTATTTTCTTGCATTATAGTTCCTTGTTTTTTAATATTTACACCTTGTATTTACGTTCAAAATCATACTTTTTGAAATCATGTTCGGCTGCCTCTAATAAGGAAGAAGTTCGCTCACCTCGTGAATCCTTAAACCGCTCTGCCTCTTGGATACTCGTATCGCTGGCCGTTGTCATTCGGTCATTGGTATATTGATTTAACCACTCAAAGATGACCTGCCCGTCGATCCGGTCAAAGACCTTACCGTAATACCCTTTCTTCGCCCGAGTAAAACATAGCTTGAAATCATCTGGCTTCAGAAAATAAAACTCCTCAATAATCAAGTCTGCCGTAGACGCAACCTGAACGGCTCCCATCGTTTTGCCGACATTGAAAAAGTCTAACAGATCATTCAACACTTTAACCATGAATGCACGCAAATGCTGCTCTCCGAACTTTTTATTTATCACGGCGATAGAACACGAAGGACTATCGAACACATCATTTACTGTTTTCGGATGCAGACTGTTGTAATATGGCATCGGCAAGGTTCCCAAGATGCTCACGCTCGCGTCTTTTGTTCTCGGCATCAGTTCCGGAGGAAGCACGCCGGTTGTCGGGTCTATGCTGGCCAAAAGCTGTATTGCTTGTTGTTTGTCCATTTTTCTTTGCTATTGCTTGTGATACAATTTCATTAAATTTTGAATTAATATTCGTCACACTAAAGTTTTCCAGTATCCATCCGTCAGTGATTGAATCCAACAAGTACTTCAAAGCGTTTAATACGCCTTGATCGTCAGTCGGTAAACTCTTCTTCTCCCGTTGAAATTTCAATTTCTTGAGCAAAGAAGACATATTTCCCGCATCTTTTGCGCTCCAATAATAGCTGGACGAAAAAATAGCCTGATAGTGTTCCTCAAAAAGTTTCCTTGCTTCCGAGTTCAACGGATTAGGACGCTTTTTTGGTTTGGATGGTGGTTTGTCCGATTGTGCATCCAGTTCCGCCTCTCGTTTCTTCAACTCTTCTTCCAAAGCACACAAAGCCTTTTCCTTTTCCAAAAGCTCTTTTTCTTTTGCTTTGTCAACCCCCTTAGGGGGTGTGGGGGGTATATTATCTAAGTCTATAGTCTTATATTCTTTAGTCTTATATAATATGCTTGGGTCTTTGCTAAGATTTTTACTTAAGTCTTTGCTAAACCTTTTGCTAAAGGTTTTACTAAACTGTTTACTTAAATCATTTAAGTAATAAACGGGAGATTTTTCATTCCTTTTTCCTGACTCAAACATCAATAAACCTTTGCTCTGTAATCTATTCCTGCAATCGATTAAGGTAGGTTCAGATATACCGATCGATAGGATGATTCTCCTGTTGGGACATTCAAACGGATTTTCCCAACCCCGAATATTGCACTCACTTAACAAGAAGAAGTATAAGTACGCCTCGTTCGAGGAAAATTTGACGTTCTGCGATGTCTTCCAAAAAAGGTTTATGTAATCTATATAGGTCATATTATATTTATGCAATCATTTTCTGACGGATCAGGTTCATATTCTTTTTTACCAGTTTTACTATCTGGTCGTGATACTTGCTTACCCCATTGCAGACGGATCGGGATTGGACGATATTCAGCGTCTTCAAATTCACCTCTATCGTCTCGATACGTTTGCCACCGGTGTCCTTTGCTGACAGTATCAAGCGATCCGGCCGATTGTAATATCCGAGTTTATATACGCAGTGATGCATAGCCTTTCCTTCTTGATAAAACTGGGTAATACTCTCCAACGGGCAAATGACTATGTTGCCATCCGTGATTTTCATCCCGAAAAACTTTTCCATCCGCTCGTAGAAGCCGGCTATATCCTTCATGAGCTTTTCACGCCTACGGATAGCTTCCATACGATCCCTATCCTGTCTCAACTTAGCTTCACGGGCATCTTTCTTTGCCAAGAGCCTATCGTGCGCGACCTTCAAGTTCTTAGGACATACATAATGGGCATTACGCAAGTCTTTACCGAAATAAGCCAATAAAGACATATAGTCTTCCCAAAGGGACGCATCCTTGATAATATAATGGTTACGGTTGCAGATATTGAATGATGGCTTATAACGAAGCTGGGAAAAGCCGTTTCTATACATGTGCTTCAGCATGGATATTTGCCCGGTCTTGAGGCATAGTTCCGCGTCATTACCTCCTTTCAAAAGGTCACGTATCAACTTAGACGGGGTTACATCCGGGAACAGTCGATTCAGTCCCCGTTTTTTCAATTCCGGAAGTAATTCTTTCCTTGGATAAAGCTCTCCAAATATCGCATATAAATCACCGTAATAATTATATGGGTTACTTCCATATTCACCCTTGATACTAAGAGGGGAACTATACGCAAATCCGTTACGTCCCATATTTATTGGACGGGCTATGATCGTACGCTTTCCGTCTTCACGAATCCATTCTTGAACAACTTCAGTAAAATCATAATACACCGGGGAAGTTCCCTTACGGGCGTTTTTCCAACATAGTATATGCCGGATTACCTGAAACCCGCCTCTCACTTGCAGGATGGACATATACGCCTCCTCATGGTTCTTCTGCTTTCTGCTGACCTTTACATCTAATTGATGGTAGCAATAAGGGCATTCGGTCTTGTCACCCAATTTACTATTACCCGTATTAACCCATATCTCGCCACATTCAGAGCACCACAACTCATTCTTACATTTGTAAGCTACATGGTCGAACACGTGTTCCTTGGCCCATTCCTCCTGCGCCTTTGTGATGGCGGGAAGCTTTTCGCTCAATCCCGCCACCAACTTTTCCAATCTCGTTCTCGGCTTCATATCAAAACAGGCTCATTTGTTGGACACTCTCATCAACCTTCTTCTTGGCCGGCCTCTTTTTAAGCGATCGGTATTGCTCTTCGGTCAACCTTTTGATGGCCGCCTGACGGGCAGCGTTCTTTTCTTCCTCCGTAAGTTCTACTTTATGGGAAGAAGAAACGGAGCTACCGACAGGAACTTTTCCGACCTCGATATTCTCTTCATCATAATAATGTACGGCCATGCCAAAAACCTCCGTATCACTCATCACGACAGAGGTTCCACGCTTACGGGCCTCTCCCAAGATATAACGACAACACTCGTCTATACTCTTTTTAGGATTGGCAAGTCTCGGGGCAAACAGAAGATCTTCCGCCGCCCTCTCCTGTAAATATTTCTGGATTGTATCTTTGAACTCTTTCATAACTTACGGGATTGTCATGGGCATTAATAAATAGGTAAGTTCCTCGTTCCCAGATTGGTTCTCCGGAGTTATCAAGATAGCGCGGCTAGGCTCGCTAAAGGAAAGCCTCGTACGCCCGTCATCGATACATGAGAGTATCTCAAGAAGCAACGATCCATTAATCCCGATCGAGAACTCATTCCCGTTAAAATCGACCTCCAACGTTTCCTCCGCGGAAGTCGAGAAATCTATGTCTTGGGCGAATACGGTCAACTTATCACGAATGATCCTCAAGACGATAAGGCATGAGGCCTTATTGGAGAACACCGATGTCCTTTTAATAGCCCCGATCAGTTGTCCGGTGTCAACAAGCAGTTCCAGCTTATTCGCCTTGGGTACCACAGCTTTCCAATTAGGATATCTCCCCTCCACATTCCGGAACGATATCTCATAGTCATTGAGTATGACATCGGACCAATCCGCACCGACCCTCATTTCCATGTTATCGGAGGAAGCCGGAAGTATCGCCTTCAATACCGAGGCTATAGGACGGCTGATTATAACTGAGATCTTGCCAACCTGTCTATCATTGCCCTTTCTCAAGAATCCCATGCCATGCCCGTCCGCACCGACAAAGCATACGGTCTCCGGTTCCGTCTCAATAAAGACAGAGCTTAGGACCGGACGGATATCATCATTCCCGGCCAAATTTATGACCTTGGATATCCCATTGAATAAATCCTCCGCGCTTAATGACACAGAGTCCAAGACCTCGATCGATCTTTTTCCCGGATAGGTAGATGGGTCATAACCCACCACCTCGAACTTTCCACCATGGTACTTGATCCTTATCTCACGGGTATCCTTGTTGATGATTATATCAATTGGTTGCTCGGGCAGGTTCCTCAGTCCTTCTAATAAGGAAGTCGGGACACAAATAGATATCTCCTCGTCGAAGATGCACTCAAGGCTGGTGGTTATCCGGCCCTCGCTATTCGATCCGGTGATGAATAACCAGCCTTCCCTCGTCTTAAACAAGAAATGACAAAGGATCGGCGTGGATGATTTGGCGGGTATGATCTTCGCCAAAAGCTGCAATCTTGATAGCAGCGCTGTTTTAGAAATAGAAATCGTCATAGTGCCTGTTTTTTTGAAGGCACCCGGTAAGTCTTTGTTTTATGGAAGTTTACAGAAATAAGAGACCAAACACATATAAACACAAAAAGTTGGATCTCAAACTTTCGTCTAAAATCCAACTCGCTATTTCAACGGCAAAGATAGAGTCATTTTTTTAATCCGCAAATTATTTCCATCTTTTTTTCGTTTTTTTCTTCAAATACATAATCAAGTATCTTGGCATTCAAGCGGTCGATAACGCTAAAATCGGTCTTAACATACCCAGATGTCACCCTATGGGAAGAAGCATGGTTAAGGCAAAAGCCTACTAAATCCAAACTTGCATCGAAATCGTTTTGAGCGAATGTAGCCCAACTATGCCGAAACGAATAGACAGAAATATGAGGAAGGTCGTTTTTTCTTGTTATATCACTTATTCCCTCGTTTATACATTTATTGAAATTCTTACTTGATCCATAAGTCTCACAGAAGTTAAACAGCCTTTTTTCTCCAGCATATTTCTCAAGCAAATGAGATAGCCTATCTGGTACGGCTATCTCTATATACGCCTTGTCATCCCTCCTATTAGTAGTCTTACGTCTGCAGTAACACATCTTTCCGTCTCTAAGGTTCTCTTTTTCCATATAATACAGGTCAGCGGTGTTAATTCCGGCAAGACAAAAAACGATCTCGCACACATCCCTAGCACGATCAGCTCTTGATCCATACTCCGCGGATACCGCAAAAAAATCTCGAACGGTTCTAATGTCCAATGCCCTTTTCTCTGGAACTGTAGGTCTAGGTACCCTCACTCCCCTAAACGGGTTATTCCGTATAAGCATCTCGCCGGTATCATAATTATTATACCGCTCGCATCCAGCCATAAACATTGTCTTGATCCGCTTCGGATAGCCATGTTTCTTGTACAAGCTATCTTTCATCGAATCTATCCACTCCTTGAATATAGACGATGTAAGATCAGAGAAGAGAATGTCGTCTTTCCCCATATATTCCTCCAAGCGCCTTAACGCAAGCTTATAATTTATCGACGTGGATTCTCTTCCCTCGTTATCCATCTTAGAGGTAAACCCCTCACAAAATTCAGAAAAAGAAGGTGCGCTAGAATCCCTCCTCAAGAAGTCCAGTATCTTTCTGATATCCCAACATTGTATATCTTCACGATTAAGCCGGGACATATACCCGTCAATAAGAATAGAAATATCCTTGATGATGTAATTATCTATTACCTCACCCTTCCGAACAGACTTAGCCTTACAGACTTTATCTGTTTTTATATATCCTACCTGTCCGTGATGGGTTACACGAATATAAACAGGATACGTATTGTCTTTTCTCTTAGCTCGTACGCAAATTTTGAAATATGCCATAATTTTTACTGTAAACTATTTGTAAATCATTTATGCTATTCATGCAAAAAAAGCTTGTATGAATAGGTATGTAAGGAGGCTAAAATGAACAAATCCCCTACAGTATATTACGACAAAGAGCTAATAATCAAGCGGAAAGACTGGGATTCGAACCCAGGGAACAGTTACCCGTTCACCGCATTTCGAGTGCGGCCCGTTCGACCACTCCGGCATCTTTCCTTGTGGTTGACGTGTACAAAAGTACATAAAATATAGTATCGTTATTCTCTTGAAAGGCTAAAATTACTTTATCAAATACAAAAAAGGGCATTCTTCACAGAACGCCCCTCTTTAAAACATATAACTAATACCTCTAAATTACTTGAAATAACGATTATATAAACCTTCAAATCCTTTGCCATGACGTGCCTCGTCTTTGCACATCTCATGTACGGTATCATGGATCGCATCCAAATTCTGTTGTTTAGCCAATGTAGCGATACGTTTCTTGTCCTCGCATGCGCCAGCCTCAGCTTCCATACGCTTTTTCAAGTTAGTCTTCGTATCCCAAACAACGTCACCAAGAAGCTCCGCAAACTTAGCAGCGTGCTCAGCCTCTTCCCAAGCGTAACGCTTGAATGCCTCAGCTACCTCAGGATAACCCTCACGGTCTGCTTGACGGCTCATGGCCAAATACATACCAACTTCGGTACATTCTCCCATAAAGTGAGCGTTCAGACCTTCCAAAATCACTGGGTCTACACCTTTAGCAACACCTAGTACATGTTCGTCAACGAACTGCAACGCACCTTCTGTCTCTACTAATTCCTTAAATTTGCTTTTCGGTTGTTTACATTGAGGGCAGAACTCAGGAGCCTCATCACCTTCGTGTACATAACCACATACTGTGCAAATCCATTTCTTTTTCATATATCGCAAAATTTTTATTGGTTGTATGGCACAAAATTAACTAAACTATCCGATACTACCATAATTCATCGATAGATTAATTCTATGTGTTAATCGATAAAAACTATGGAACTTATTTTTGACAGTGATTGTTTACTAAGTAAATATTTATTTATATGGATACATCTAAGATTATTAGTTTATTAGGAGACAAAAGTGATTATTATTTAAATCACGTATGTAAGACTATTGATAAATCGCTGCTTCATCTTCCATCACCCACTTGCGTGGACGATGTGTGGGTCAATTCAGATAGAAACATACAGACTCTCAATAGTCTGCAAACCTTGTTGGGGCACGGAAGATTAGCTAACACCGGATATGTTTCTATCCTCCCGGTAGATCAAGATATCGAGCATACCGCAGGGTCTTCCTTCGCTCCAAACCCCATTTATTTCGATCCGGAGAATATCGTAAAATTAGCGATCGAGGGTGGTTGCAACGCAGTCGCTTCTACGTTCGGCATACTAGGGTCAGTCGCACGAAAATATGCCCATAAGATTCCATTCTTGGTAAAACTAAATCATAATGAGCTTCTTACTTATCCGAATTCTTACAATCAAATCTTATTCGGCACGGTGAAGGAAGCATGGAATATGGGCGCCGTAGCTGTAGGGGCCACGATCTATTTCGGATCAGAGCAAAGCCGACGTCAGCTAGTCGAGATTGCCGACGCATTCGAGTATGCCCATGAACTAGGTATGGCGACCGTATTATGGTGCTATTTACGAAACAGCTCTTTTAAAAAGGATGGCATCGACTATTCCGCGGCAGCCGATTTGACCGGACAGGCTAATCACCTTGGCGTCACGATCAAGGCCGATATCATCAAGCAGAAGCTACCGGAGAACAACGGAGGTTTCACCGCTATCAATTTCGGGAAGATCGATCAAAAGATGTACACAGAGTTAACGACAGAACATCCGATCGACCTCTGCCGTTACCAAGTTGCTAATAATTATATGGGACGTGTCGGGCTTATCAACTCCGGTGGGGAATCTCATGGCGCCTCAGATCTTAAAGACGCTGTCGTCACCGCTGTCATAAACAAACGTGCGGGTGGCATGGGGCTGATTAGCGGAAGAAAGGCGTTCCAACGTCCGATGAAAGACGGCGTGGAGTTACTTCATTCAATTCAAGATATTTATTTGGATAAGGATATTACTATCGCTTAGTTTGTTATTGCGTTGAGAAAAGAAGGCCGTCCATCAAAGCTATATACTTTGGGGACGGCCTTCAAATTTTATTTCTTCAACCACATATCCAACCACTCAAAGAATGTGCGTTGCCATAGAACGCCATTCTGGGGCTTCAATACCCAATGGTTCTCATCCGGATAAATCAGCAACTCGGCCGGTACACCCCGAAGAACCGCGGCGTTAAACGCTGCCATTCCTTGATTAGCCAAGATCCGGTAATCCTTCTCTCCATGGATACAAAGGATAGGCGTATCCCATTTGTCCACGAACTTATGCGGGGAGTTCGCGAATGTACGCTGAGCCGTAGCGTTTTGCTTTTCCCAGTACGCTCCACCCATATCCCAATTGGCGAACCACATCTCTTCCGTTTCCAGATACTGCATTTCCATATTAAAGATACCATCGTGGGCGATAAACGCCTTGAAACGTTTATCATGATGACCTGCCAACCAATATACGGAGAATCCACCGAAGCTGGCGCCTACACAACCCAAGCGATCCTTATTTACATACGGTTCCTTGGCTACCTCGTCAATAGCGGTGAAATAGTCTTTCATGCATTGTCCGCCATAATCGCCGCTGACAGCCTCATTCCATTCCAAGCCAAATCCGGGAAGACCCCGACGGTTCGGTGCCACGATAATATAGTCATTAGCCGCCATGATCTGGAAATTCCAACGGTAAGACCAGAACTGGCTCACAGGGCTTTGCGGGCCACCCTCACAGAACAACAAGGTAGGATACTTCTTATTCGGATCGAACTGAGGCGGATAGATAACCCACGTTAGCATCTGCTTGCCATCCGTCGTCTTCATCCAACGTTCCTCTACCTTACCCATCGTAAGCTGGTCGTAAATATGTTTGTTTTCAAACGTAAGTTGAGTTACCGTATGATCCCCTGTCAAATCGATCGAATAGATCTCGTCTCCCATGCTCATGGAATGACGTTGAGCGATCAGCTTATCGCCCAGAAGAGCGACAGAGGCGTAATCGTACATACCTTCGGTCAGCAGGGTAATCTTATTGCCATTCGCCAAGTCTATCTGATAAACCTGCGACTCGCCATGCCAAACGCCCGTGAAATAGATACGCTTGCAATCAGCGCTCCAGCAATAAGAATCCACGTTGGAGTCAAAATCCTTGCTTACGAATGTTTTCTCACCCGTCTCCAGATTCATTACCATCAAGCGATTTTGATCCGCCTCGTAACCATCACGTTCCATACTTAGCCAAGCGATACTCTTTCCGTCCGGAGAATAGGTGGGATTCGTATCATATCCCTTGTTCTCTTCCGTTATATTGGTCGTTTGCTTCGTATTCAGATCATATACATAAATATCCGAATTCGTAGAGATCGCATATTCTTTACCCGTCTTTTTGCGGCTGGTATAGGCAATCTTGTCCGAGGTAGTGTTCCAAGCCAATTGCTCGATACCGCCAAACGGCTTCATCGGGCTCTCAAACAACTCGCCCTCCATTACATCCACAGGATTGCTGATCGATTTGCCATCGAAATCGGCGACAAAAGGATGCGGAGCGGTAGTCACCCACTCATCCCAATGCTTGTACATTAAATCCGTAATGATAACACCTGTCGCCTTATCCAAATCCGGATATTTATCAGCGGTACTATTCACGGTTTTCACTTGCGAGATAAACAAGACCTTTTTCTCATCGGGAGAGAAAGCGAAACCCTCGATATCCTTATCATAATCGGAAAGTCGCTTACGGTCCGTCCCATCCGGATTCATTTCCCAAAGCTGGCTGCTACCACTCTCGTTACATAAGAAAGCGATCTTGGTTCCTCCTTTGATCCATACGGCCTCGTTCTCAGCGAATCCGGTTTTCGTGATTTGCTTATTATCCGATCCGTCAGCGTTCATCACGAAGACCTCACGGTTGCTCTTGTTTTCCGGTACGCTATAATACGCCACCGTATACACCACTTTTTTCCCGTCCGGAGATACGTTCATACCGCCGATACGTCCCATGGCCCACAAAGCTTCCGGGGTCATGCGACCGTCTTTGATCCGGATGTCCGACTTCCCGATAAGGTTCTTATCACCGGTCTCCTTCACGTTCACATCCGTAGCCGGATTGCAAGCACCTAACAGTAGAGATGTTGCCATAATCATTGTTCCGATAGATTTATTCATGCCGTTATAATATATTACAATTTGAGTGCGAAAGTACTAAATATAATTTATATCTTCGCGTTACTAATTATAAGAACTGAACAGTATGAATAAGATTTGGTTATTTGGAGCCGCTGTATGTATGGTATTAGCACTCGGCTCATGTAAACCTAAACAGAGCGCGTACAAGGCTGCTTACGAACAGGCCAAAGAAAAAGAGTCGACGGCTCCTGTTGAGGTTGTAGAACAAGAGGAAGAAGTTGTTGAGGTCGCTCCTGTCTCAAAACCCAGAACCTCTACGGCTACCACTCGTACGGAAAAAATCAACGCCGCTCAAGGCGAGGACGCTAGCCGTCTGAAACGTTATAGCGTTGTTGTCGGTAGTTTCAAGAATAAGACAAACGCTTACGCATTAAAAGAACGTATGCAGAATGATGGCTATAACGCAGTGTTGGGCGAGAACGAGCAAGGTATGTTGCGTGTGATCGTCGCTAGTTTCGACAATAAAGCGGACGCCGCCGATAGCCGTGATGCCATCAAGGCGAAATACGCTCCTAACTTCCAAGACGCTTGGTTATTGGAGAGAGCTTATTAATTGTAAGCTATCAGAAAAGATAAAAGCGGAAGGTCTCGTTAGCCTGTAAGAAGAATCTTGCAGGTTATCGAGACCATTCTATTTGAAGGAAACATAAGGACATAAAAATAGCCCGACTTCAACAGCCGAGCCACTTTTCACCAATCTAATCTAACTTAACCTAAAACAAAAACCATCTTTTTCTTTTTGCCTTTCTCTTCTTATATCCTAACAACCTTTTTACCTTAAAAACGTAATACCTATTCGAAATTGTATAAACTCAAAACATCTAAACACATATGATATAAACGAATTACTCTTCATAAACAGGCCACGCACCTTCTTTCGTACAAACGAAAGCCGCTGTCTTTACAGCGAAATGATGGGCCTCGCTTAAGGACTTCCCCTTTAAGAGCGAGATGATTAGAGCCCCCGAAAAAGCATCCCCCGCCCCGACCGTATCCGCCACCGTGACCTCCGGCGTGGGCAACGTAGAGATCTCCTCTCTCGTATAAATCGTACTATGGGAGCTCCCCGCAGTCAAGACAAACATCCGAAGGCCGTATTTCTCAATAAACCATAAAGCCACTTCCCTCTCAGTTCCATTCAAGCCGAATAAGTCCCGAAGAACGTTAAACTCCTCATCATTCACCTTCAACACATTCGCTAAGTACAAAGACTCCTCGATCAACTCCTTATCATAGTATCGCTGGCGAAGATTGATATCCAGCAAACGATAAGCGTCTTTCGGCGCAAACGACGAGATCGCTTGTATCGTCTCCCGGGACTGACGGGAACGCTGGGCTAATGTACCGAAACAAATAGCGTCCGCTTTCTCCGCCAAATCAATCGCATCGGATGTAGGCGATATATGATCCCAAGCCACTCGCTCATGAATCGTATAAGTAGGGATACCTTCTCGTAACTCTACCTGAACGGTTCCCGTCGGGTAAGGCACTTTCTCGATCAAATGCTGAATATGATTCTTATCCAACTCATCAACGATCTCTTTACCCAACTCATCATCTCCGACAGCGCTGATAGCATATCCCTCAGCACCTAGGCAAGACGCATGATAGACAAAATTAATCGGGGCACCCCCAGCCTTTTTCCCGGAAGGAAGCATATCCCATAATAATTCTCCAATCCCAACGACAATTGGTTTACGTCTTGATTCAGTCACCTGTTCCATGGTCTTTCTATTAAAAACAACTTTCGTACTTATCGACACCGCAAAAGTATATCATCGTTATAAATACAACGATAACTATAGCTACAAGATAAATCACACAAGTTACATAAAAGATTTATTTCCAAGGGACAATAACAGACGTTACCCGTATGTAACATCTGTACAAGCAGCATCCTTACAAAGACTCTATAAACTCGGTTGGCGTTATATTATAAACCGCCTTAAAGCATTTGGAGAAATAGGCCGGCGAGCCGAATCCCGTGGCATAAGCAACCTCGCTAATCGTTCCGGATCGCTGCTTCAATAGGGCGGATGCCTTTTTCAAACGATAGTTACGCAAAAAGTCCGTAGGGGTAATCCCGGACAACTCCTTCACCTTTCGATATAAATGCACACGAGACAGGCCCAGTTTCTCACTGCCTTTCTCTATACTGAAATCGGGATCGCTATAATTCTCCTCTATTAAAGCGATAAACTTACGCATAAACAAATCATCCAGACTCTCCACCTTCCCTTTTGTCTCGATGGAAAGTCCCGCAGGCGATTGAGACTCTTTCAAGAAAACCTCCCGCAAACGATTACGTTCTTCCAACAACTTAATGATACGTAATTTCACGATCTCGATATTGAACGGTTTCTGGATATACTCATCCGCTCCCCCCTCAAATCCATACAAGCGTTGACTGTCATCCGAAAGAGCCGTAAGCAAGATTACCGGGATATGACTGAGGGCCATATCCGACTTAACCCGGCGGCAAAGCTCGAAGCCATTCATCTCCGGCATCATCACGTCACTGACGACCAGTGATACATTTTCCTTCAATAGAATATCCAAGGCCTTGGCACCATTCTCCGCTACAAGTACATTAAAATTCCCGGACAACTCATGCTGTAAATAAGCGCGAATATCCCAATCATCCTCAACGATCAAGATCGTATAATCATATTTCTTATTCAACGTTTCTTGAACTTGGGATATATCCAAATGCGCTACACCAGAGGACGATTCCGTCGCATTCGACAGAAAGACACAAGATTCATCAAAATGAGATTTACCTTTCGGGATCTGAACAGTAAACACTGTCCGTTCGCCTTGCTCGCTTTCCACGTGGATCGAGCCTTTATGCATAAGGACAAATTCCCGTGTCAGATGCAGTCCGATACCCGTTCCCGGAGCATAGCTTTGCCCGCTTGTAAAAAAGCGCTCGAATACGGAGGCTAGGTTTTCCGGGGGAATACCCTCTCCATTATCTTCCACCGATAAGACAACCTCCGTCTCCTCCTCCCGCAAACGAATCGTAATCTTCCCCTGCTCCGGGGTAAACTTAAAGGCGTTCGAGAGCAAGTTCGTTAATATCTTCTCCATCTTGTCCGTATCCACCCAAACAAAAAGAGAATCCATTTCATGCAGGAAGGTATAATCAATTCGCTTACTCTGGGCCAGATTATTAAAATAAGATTTCACCTCTTGGATTAAAAAGACCAAATCCATCTTAATAACCCGCAATCCCATCTTATTATTCTCTATCTTCCGGAAATCCAGCAATTGGTCGATCACACGTTTCAAGCGTTCCGCATTCTTCTTAACGATGCGGATATCATCCGCGAAAGCGCCTGCCGGGGCATCTTGCGCCATCTTGTTCAGAGGCCCGAGAATCAAGGTTAAAGGAGTCTTTATCTCGTGAGATACATTCGTAAAGAACTGCAATTTTTGTGCCGTGACTTGCTCGATACGCTGGTTCGCTACCGAGAGTTCCTCTTTCTGTTGTTGTACCAAACGATTTTTCTCATTCAACAAATGATTCTTCTGGCGCACTTTACGATTAATATAAACCGTGTAAATAGCGGAACCACCCAACAAAAGCGCCAATATCAAGATAATAATCAAGGAACTATAAAGAAAGTTATATTTCGAGAGCAATTGCGACAAATTCGCACGCTGTTTCTCGATCTGGCGTTGATATTCTACCAACCGGTCTGATTGTAAATAAAGGGTACCGGCGTTGGTCTTATCGATCATAGCGGTGCTTAAGGCATACTTTTTCGTATAAGCTTGTCCGCTTAAGATCTGCCATGCTACCTTAATAGCCACCCCACCACCTGTCGGATAATAAAAAGAGGCATCCAACTTACCCTGCGCAACCGCCTCCACGCCTAAGCCTCCTCCCAAGAGTCCATCCACGCCTATAAATTCCACGTGCCCCACCAGCGACGAATCTCGCTCCTCAATCGCCTCACGGGCCCCTAAGGCCATCATATCATTATGAGCGAAAACGATATCGACATCCTCTATGGAATCCAGCTTCAAGACTTCCTCATAGGCATTCTTCCTGTACCAATACCCATCCAACTCCCGGATTTTCACATTCGGATCAATAGACATCGCATCGACAAAACCTTGATGTCTTTCTGTAGCGGAGGAAGAGCCTCTCCGTCCCCATATCTCTAAAATCGTTGTCTCCCCCTTGATCAAGGAGCTGATGTACATTCCGATCGAGCGACCGATCTCGTAATTATCCGCTCCAATATACGTCGTATATTCATCGCTATTAATTTTCCGGTCCAATATGATAGTGGGAATACCAGCCCTGTACGCCTCAACAGCGACAGGCGTAACAGGCTCGGTCTCATTCGACGATATAATCAGCAAATCCACCTTTTTCTTGATAAAACCTTTTATCTGGCTGATCTGAGTATCATTATCCTGACTAGCATCCATTACGACCAACTCGATCTCCGGATGATTTAAAGCCTCTACTTCCATATCACGTATCATGGATTGACGCCAAATATCCGTCATCGAGCATTGAGATACACCGATGACATATTTCTTTTCTTTTTTACCGGGTGAACAGGCAAAGCAAAGAATAAGGGATAGCCAAAGCAGGATATAAAGCGGGTTTCCTTTCATGTGGTATATTTAATTCGATCGTTTATTCTACAAATATACGAAAACTATTCCGAAATTACCCCCAAACAAGTCAAGGTATCTTTTAACAACGGGGTAAATCTATGGATACCGATTTCATTCAAATGATCAGCGTCCCTATAGCAAGAATCAGGTAGCGATACAGCCGTATAATTTAAATAAAAGACCGTTTTATCATCCACATATTCCCGAGCCAAAGAATCCGTCAATTCTCGATAACTCGAAGGAACCCGTTCCATATATTCCGTGGAAACAGGGGCATTGTACAAAATAAGAGACAGATCCCGCTTCTTACATTCCTCTACGATTCGCCCCAACATCTCTTGTTGAAATGAGGATGGCAATAAATAAGCACCCTTATCATCATAGTAATGACGATCGATAATAACGTCTAGTGTTCCCCCGGTCGCCCCTGTGAAAATACGCTCGATCACATTCCTTTTAATCTCAGCTACGCAATTCTTGAACGGAACGCCAAACTCATATGAATACATGACCTCCTTACGGGTTACCGGCGAAACAGCCTCCTGTACCAAGGGTCGCAAATCCTCCCGCTCCTTCAGATGGGGATAAATAGACATATAGGCAGGAAACTCATCCTGATAGGAATCATCGGCCACGGTAAACGTGTGATAACCAAACCCCAATATCACGGTTTTCAAATGGGGAAGGTAAGGCGCTTTCAAGCATAAATCGATATAGGTATTGAAATAATTCTCACTGGATTTAGCGTCATTCCTCGATTTCCCCAGCATATCGGCGGATATCGAATGTAAAGGATGGGAATCTCCCAAAATCAATACCTCTACTTCCGGATCACTCTTGAGGCTGGGTACGCTTATATGAAAATAGGAGCGGATCAACAGACAACTAAGCAACCCTAAACATCCTACCACCCCTAAATACCGGAATATAGCTATAAAGAACCTTCTCATACTTATCAGAATTGAAAATAAATGAAACCTTGTGGATTACTGGCGTCGAAACCATAGATGATAATCAGCAATACCGTATAGATAACATACCGAACCGGAAGGCTCAGGTCCTCTATCATCAACCCATGCGCTTGTTTTCGGCCGATCCATTCCACAATGAACATAAGAGCCGTGAAAAAGAAACATTTCTTCAGCAGGAGTTGCCCGAATCCCAAGCCCACAAGTTGAGGAGCCGAGAATAATGAGGCATTGAACATCCGCTCGAGGTACACAGCCGCTTGAGATATATCTTCCGACCGGAACAGAATCCATCCCAATAAGACCAGTAGAAACGTAACTCCCATCTGTGTCAATTCCTTCACAGAGGGAAGGAAACTGTTTTCCGCCACGGAATCTCTATACCTCCTATTTTGACCCAACAATAGCAATGGCAGAAACAACAACGCATGATACGCTCCCCATGCCACAAACGTCCAGTTAGCCCCATGCCAGAATCCACTTACCAAGAAAATAACAAGGGTATTCCGGAAGCTCTTCCATTTTCCGGCCCGGCTCCCCCCTAGCGGTATATAGATATAATCCCGGAACCAAGTCGTCAACGATATATGCCAACGCCGCCAAAACTCCGCTATATCCCGAGAGAAATAAGGATACTTAAAGTTCTGCATAAGGTCTATGCCAAATAACCGGGCACAGCCGATCGCTATATCCGAGTATCCGGAAAAATCCCCGTAAATCTGTATCGTAAAGAAGAAAGCCCCCAGAAACAAGGTACTCCCATCCAACGTCTGGTAATTCTCAAACACACCGTTCACGAACAAAGCGCAGTTATCGGCAACCACCACTTTCTTGAAAAATCCCCAAAGCATCTGGCGTATACCATCCAACGCCAGATCACAATCGAAATTACGAGGCCGGAGAAACTGAGGCAACAAATGGGTAGCCCGTTCTATCGGGCCCGCCACTAATTGGGGGAAGAAACTGATATAAGCGAAGAATGCCACGATATCATGAGTCGCCTTGATTTTACCTTGGTAAACATCAATCGTATAGCTCAAAGCCTGAAACGTATAAAAGCTGATCCCGACAGGGAGCAAGATATTCAACGTCACGTAATCGGCATCCCAGCCCAATAGGTGAAGGACATTTACCAAATTCTCGGTAAAAAAATCAAAGTACTTAAATACACCCAAGATCGAAAGGTTCAGTAAAATATTACCGGCACTTATCCACTTTTGGACCGACCGGTTGCCAGCGCATTTCTCCAAATAGACTCCACTCAAGTAACTGCATAACGACGTAAACAGGATCAGCAGCAAAAAGCGCCAGTCCCACCATCCGTAGAACAGGTAACTAACAGCTACCACAAATAGATTTTGCCACCGCAAAGACTTGAAAGCAAACCAGTAACCAAAGAAAACCAATGGCAGGAATATAAGGAACTCTATGGAATTAAATAACATAAATATTTAATTTTCAGACTCAAGAATATGTATCATCAAGGCGCAAAGATACGCAATATCAAGCATTGACCAATAAATATTTCGTATATTCGTGGCTCAGAAATACAATAAGATACAGAGATGAAGATAATCAACGAACAATTACTCGACGAGACCCAGGCCAAAGCCTTGCAGTCTCCCCGCCTGCGAATGAACTATAATTTCCATGAGAGATTGGATGATCCGATCAATCGGTTACTGAATGCCATGGAGCCCGGTACGTATTTGCGTCCGCACCGGCATTTAAATCCGGCGAAGGACGAGATATTCTTGTTGCTACGTGGAAAGGTAGCGGTATTCTTGTTTGACGAGGAAGGGAATATCACGGAGAAAACGATACTGAATCCAAAGGAAGGCGCTTATGGAGCGGAGATCAAGGCCGGAACATGGCACGGGCTTCTGGTACTGGAATCCGGATCGGTTATTTATGAGATAAAGCAAGGGCCGTTCGCGCCGCTAGCACCGGAGAACCTAGCGCCTTGGAGCCCCGAGGCGGAAGATACGGAGGGAGTAAAGAAGTATCTGGAATGGCTCGAGAGCCAAATATGATCGATGATACTTTTAGTATAACAAGCTAGCGATCAGCCTCGTATAACAAGAGCTATCCGATGGTTTTAACAATGCCCATTGTAAAGACCTTACGATGCCCATTATAAGGAGCTTACAATGGGCATCGTTACCTCCTTATAATAGGCATTGTTATTATTTCTGGAAAACCTTCGTCGATTTAATCATCACGTCGTGTAAAGGACGATCGTTCTTATCCGTCTTTACCACGGAGATCTTCTCTACGATATCGAAGCCTTCCACTACCTCGCCAAAGATCGTTACCGAGCCATCCAGATGCGGAACGCCACCGATCGTCTTATAAATCTCACGCCGTTCGGCCGGGATCACTACCGGGCCTAATACCGCCAACGTATCTTCCACCAAGATGGACGCACGGGCATGTAACTCATTCTCCAAGGAATCGGCGGCCAAGGAAGGATCTTGCTTTTTCAGCTCATCCCGGAATTTATAGTACAACCAGTTGCGGCGGATCTCATTGATACGAGCCTCTTTTTCCGCAAGCTCCTTGTCGTCCAAGACTTTCCCTTGCACAAAACAGAACTGCGTACCGGCGGAGGCACGTTCCGGATTCACGGCATCGATCTCTTTTGCGTCGATCAAAGCGCCTTTCTTATTAAAATGATTGGGTAATATCTCGGCGGGAACGGTATAACCACCATCGCCATCCCCATACAAGGCACCCGGCTCATGCGCCTTACTCTCCGGATCACCACCTTGCACGACAAACTCCTTGATAACACGGTGGAAAAGCATGCCCTCATACTCGTTCGACTGGCAAAGCTTGATGAAGTTATCCCGGTGAAGAGGCGTATCGTCGTATAGCAGGACGGTGACGTCTCCCATCGTCGTCTTGATTCTCACATATACGGGTTTATTCGGGTCCAAAGGCTTATCCCCACAAGCTACCAACGTGAGCAAGAGCAGGAACAGCGAGAAAATTTGTCGTTTCATACCTGTTTTATTTATCGGATTAAGTAGTTACAAAGCCCGTTATTCCTCCGCATAGATCAACATCTGGCAATTCTTGCAGTCGAAGCGCAAACGCAAGAGCGTTTCCTTATAGCGCAGGAAGTAAGGCTCCTTATAGGGAGACTTCTGCTTCTGGTAAGTAGGGCACCATCCCATACTGTACCGCAGGCAATGTTTCGTGAACATCAAAGGGACATCCTTCCGGGGAGACAACTCGAAAGCGTCTTCCACGGCAGTCACGCCATGCGCCTTATAAAAGGCACCAGCCTTGCTATTGGAGACATTCCCTAAATAGGTCAGACATTTCTCTGGGAAAGGGATTTCCAGAGTCTCGCCTACACACGGCTTTACCGGACGAGCCTCTTCCCTGCGGTAACGAATCCGCCGGGTAGAGACAAGCCTCTCCACCCCTTGCCTACGCATCTCGGCCAATAAAGAAGAAGGGACAAACCAGTTATCGGACATCGCCACGGTGACCTCCGCCGCCTCAAAAGGCGTATTTCCCAACTTAGAGAGCTGGGTACGGATATTCTCCGCCTGATCCCGCCGGGCCGGTTCTTTCTCGAACGGCTGGGTAAGCATGATACGGGCTCCTGTCTCGTCTGTCATACTTAACGTGAAGCCAAAGGCGTTATCTTGAAATTCCATCCGGACAGAGAGCTTCCGCTCGGCGGATGGCTTGGATAGCAGTTTATCAAACTCTTGATCGAAATTCCGGTACAAAGGCATCTTCGGACGGATCGCCGGGCGATCCAACGTAAAGATCCGGTTCGCCTCCACACGGTTTACCCGGAAGCCCTCCAACTCCCCTTTCTCGTTGAAGAAGGTAAGCCCGTCTCCGTTATTCAATTGTTTCAGTCCGGCGATCGTGAAAGAGTTTCCTTTCAGTTCCTTCACCGTACCCACCGGCTCCCCCAAGGACTTAGGCGTATCAAAGCTGGTGATATCCTTCGTGCGCTCCTTCCATAAGAAAGGCGTGAAACCCCGGTTGAAGCTTTTCTCCGCCACAGGTTCGAACGTGTAAGTGCTATGCCCGGCCGAGGCACGACGGTATTCCGGCCGACGGGCCAAGATAGCGTCCAGTTTCTTCCGGTACCAAGCCGTTACGTTTTTCACGTAAGATACATCCTTCAAACGACCCTCGATCTTCAAGGAAGAGACACCGGCATCCAACAACTCCTCCAAGTATTCGCCCCGGTTCATGTCCTTCAAGGATAAGAGATGCTTACCCGATACGATCTCCTTCCCGTCCGCGTCGATCAAGCTATAAGGCAGGCGGCAATACTGGGCGCATTCCCCCCGGTTGGCGCTTCGTCCGCTCAAGGCGGCACTCAGGTAACACTGGCCGCTATAGCTTACGCACAGCGCCCCGTGTACGAAGACCTCCAGAGGCACGGTCGTTCGCTCGGCGATCTCCCGTATCTGGTTCAGTGATAGCTCTCTCGCCAATACGACTTGCGTGAAACCTACCTCTTGCAGGAATCTCACCTTCTCCGGCGTACGGTTATCCGTTTGCGTACTGGCGTGCAAGGGGATAGGCGGAAGGTTCAACTGGGTGATACCCATGTCTTGAACGATCAAGGCATCCGCCCCGGCCTCGTAAAGTTGCCAGATCATTTGCTCGGCCTCTGCCAGCTCCTCTTCTTTCAAGATAGTGTTCAAGGCCACGTAAATACGAGCCGAATAGAGATGGGCGTAATCGCAAAGCTGCCGTATATCGTCCAGCGTATTACCAGCGGCGGCACGGGCTCCAAACTTCGGGGCACCGATATACACGGCATCGGCACCATGGTTAATCGCCTCCCTGCCGCAAATCAGATCCTTAGCGGGAGATAACAGTTCTATCGAACGGGGTTCTTTTCTCATTTACAAGCTTCCTAGTTTTTTGATATCTTCCCGGCGGAACGGGGTCTCTTGGTATACGTAATAGTTCAGCCAATTGGTGAACAGCAGGTTCGCGTGCCCCCGCCAACGTACCACCGGGCCTTGCGCCGGATCGTTGTTCCGGTAATAATTACGAGGCTTGTTGATGGGCAATCCCTTCCCCAAATCACGCATATACTCATCATTCAGCGTATAGGGCGAATACTCGGAATGACCGGTGATGAAGAATTCCCGTCCGCCACGAGCCATCGCCATATAGACGCCGGATTCCTCGCTCTCGGACAATAAGGTGAGCTCGGGCACCTTCATGATATCCTCCCGGCGAATCTCGGTATGACGGCTATGAGGCACGAAGAACTCGTCATCGAACCCCCGGAAGATCGGAACAAACGGTTCCCGGAGCGAATGACGGAAGACACCGAACATCTTGGCCGGCAAATCATATTTAGGCACCCCATAGAAATGGTATAGCCCCGCTTGCGCCGCCCAGCAGATATAGAGCGTGGAGGTAACATGCGTACGGGCCCAATCGAATATCTGCGTGATCTCCTCCCAATAACTAACTTCCTCGAAAGGCATCTGCTCCACGGGAGCGCCCGTCACGATCATCCCGTCGTAGAAATCATCCGCCATCTCATCGAAATCCTTATAAAATTCCTGCATATGCTCGATGGGCGTATTCTTCGGCGTATGTCCCTTGATCTTCATGAAATCAAGTTCCACTTGCAGGGGTGTATTACTGAGGAGGCGAACCAAGTCCGTCTCGGTCGTTATCTTAAGGGGCATCAAATTCAATACGACTACCCGAAGGGGGCGGATATCCTGCTCCGACGCGCGCAAGGAATCCATCACGAAGATGTGTTCCTTCTTCAACAGCTCGATAGCCGGTAAGTTCTTTTGTAAATTTAATGGCATTTTCTATCTCTGATTATTATATGAGCGCAAAGATAATGAGAATTTTCTCATTATCGCTTATACTTCGCCACCATGATCACGGGGTTGTCCTCCTCGTGCATACCTGTGCGGCTATCTCGTCGTTATATAGGACATACTCGGATACACAATCAGAAAGTAAATGGAATATGCCCCGTAAATCAATGGAACACGAAGTAGATTCCATTGATTTACGGGGCATATTCCATTGAGATAGTTTCCTCTATGAGGAGGGTGCGCTATCAAAAACCTCCCCCTAAAGCCTTATACAGGTATACCACCGACAGCAACTCATCCAGCACGGCATTGTTCAAACCAATCTGGGCGTCCAGCAAACCACGCTGGGCATCCAATACGTCCATGTAGCTGATGACACCGTTGATGTATTGCAGTTGGGCGAGTTCCAGATATTTACTGGCGGAGGCTTCCAGATTCATGCGGGAAGCACGGATCTCCTTCACCTTGCGGACGGTCACGATAGCGTTGTTCACCTCCTTGAAAGCGCCTAATACGCTCTTCTCGTAACTATAGACCTCTTGCTCGTAACGAGCCTTCGCCGCTTTCACTTTCGCCTTGTTCTTCCCCATGGCGAAGATCGGCTGCAACAGGCTTCCGGCAATAAAACCTGCCGGACTCTTCAAGATACTGCTTAACTCATCGCTCTCGAAACCGTAATTACTTGTCAAACGGATCTTCGGGAATAAGTCCGTTTGCGCCACACCCACCTGAGCGTTCGCCGCCCGAAGCTTAAACTCCGCTTGACGCATATCCGGCCGGTGCTCCAGCAAAGAAGACGGTAAGCCGATCGGTAAGGCATCCGGCAGGTGTTGGTCGCTCAAGGAAAGGCCACGGGGGATATCATCCGTATACTCGCCCAACAACATGCTGAGGTCGCTTTCCTTGATCTTGATCTGACGCTCCAGCGAGGGGATCAAGGTCTCGGTACGGGCCAACTCCACTTGGGCTTGGTTGTAAGCCGTCTCGGAAGTAAGTCCGCCCTCATAGCGAAGCTTCGCCAAGCGGACACCCTCACGACGTGCGTCCAAGGTTTGTTGTACGATCGACAACTCTTGGTCCAAGGCGCAAAGTTGATAATAATTGGCGGCTACCTCGGCGATGATGGTCAATCGCAAGGCACGCTGCCCCTCCACGGTCTGTATATAGGAAGCGATGGTAGCCTCGTTCGCCCAGCGGAGGTTACCCCATAAATCCAATTCCCAAGACAAAGTCAACTTCGCCCCAAACTCCGGATCGGGCTTCGGATCATCCCCTCCATAGTTCAAGCGTTCCTTTTGCGCATAGATATTCGCACCCACCTCCGGCAGCATATTCGCGAAAGAGATCCGTTTGGCGGCGATCATCTCCTTCACCTTGGCGGCGGCGATCTTCATATCCTTATTATTATCCAGAGCCTTTTTGATCAAATCTTTCAAGGTCTCATCGGCGTAAAGGCTCTCCCAAGGGATATTCTCCACGGACGCCGTATCGGTCGTATCCGTATAAGCCTCGATCCGGTCCGGCAGGTTCAACTCCGGACGTGCGTACCGCTTTCCGATCTTGCAGGAAGAGAACGCCAGCATAGAAACGACGAAAGCGGCTATATAGAAATTCTTTGTCATCATAATTTTCCGTTTTTGTGTCTCTTTAAAATAGAGGTTACCACTTCTTTCTTTTGAGCGATACGTTCCATCCGCATCTTTCCCTTTATCTTATAGATCAAGACGAAAAAGAAGGGAACCAACACGATACCTACCGTAATCGCCACCAGCATACCGAAGAACACGCCCGTACCGATACTATGGCGGGAAGCTGAGCCCGGCCCGCTAGCCAACACCATCGGAAGCATACCCAACACGAAAGCCAACGAGGTCATCAAGATCGGGCGGAAACGCATCTGGGCGGCATGGATAGCGGCTTTCACCACATCTACCCCGTTATCCACCTGTACCTTGGCGAACTCGACGATCAAGATAGCGTTCTTCGCCGCCAAACCGATCAGGGTTACCAGACCGATCTGGAAATAGATATCGTTCTCCAACCCCGTCACCCAGATACCCAAGTAGGCACCCAACGTGGCGACCGGCAAGGAAAGCAATACGGCGATCGGCACGATCCAGCTCTCATACTGAGCCGCCAAGAACAAGAAGACAAACAAGAATACCAACGCCAAGACAAATCCCGTCTGCCCGCCGGCCTGTTTCTCCTGATAGGAAAGACCGCTCCACTCCAGACCGATATTCTCGGGCAGATGCTCCCTAGCGATCCGTTCCATCGCCGCCATCGCCTCGCCCGTACTATATCCCGGGGCGGCTACAGCGTTGATCAAGGCCGTGGTGAACATATTGAAACGCTTGATCGTTCCCGGGCCGGTCGTATATTGGGTCGTGCCCAAGGCGGTCAAGGGAACCATCGCCCCGTCCTTACTGCGCACGAAGAACAAGTCCAGATTATCCCGGGTAGCCCGGTAAGGCGCCTCCGCTTGGATATATACACGGTAAATACGGTTGAACATATTGAAGTCGTTCACGTACACGGAGCCTAGATAAGCTTTCATGGTCGAGAAGATATCGGACAAAGGGATGCCGAGGAACTTCGCCCGGTCACGATCCACGTCGAAATACAACTGCGGGATCTCGCTCTGCATGGCGGAAGACACGCCTTGAAGCTCCGGCGCTCGCGAGGCGTAATACAGGAAGGTATCCGTGGCGCTTACCAGATTATCCCAGCTAGCGTCTCCCCTAGCCTCCAACTGCATCTCCAAACCACCGCTCTCGCCCAAGCCCGGGATTACCGGCGGACGGTTCACATACGACTTAGCCTCGGGGTAATAATAGAATTCCCGGCGGGCATCGGCCATCACGTCCTCTACCTTCATACCGGAGGATTTACGCTCTTCCCACGGTTTCAGGATCACCGTCAGCGTGGCACGCCCTTGGTTCGTACCGACACGGGGACTGCTACCGGTTACGTTCTGTACGTAGGCCACGGCCGGATGATGGTCGAGGAACTCGATCGCACGGTCTGTCACGGCACGTGTACGCTCCAAGGTAGTACCCTCGGGCATCTCCAGCTCTACGGTGAAGAATCCTTGATCCTCCTCCGGGATAAAGCTGGTAGGCAACACCCGGTTCAAGACGAAGATAGCCACCAGCACCATCCCGAACCCTGCCAAGATACGGCGGGGATTAGCGATGGAGATACGCAACAACTTCGTATATTTCTTATTTCCTTTCGCCAACCACAGATTGATCTTACGGAAAATAAACGCTTTCTTCTTATGAGACGGACGCAAGATGATGGCGCACATCGCCGGACTCAACGTCAAGGCCACTACCGTGGACAGCAACACGGAAACCACGATCGTGACGGAGAACTGACGGTATAACTGCCCCGTGATACCTCCCAAGAAACTCACCGGCACGAACACGGCGGCCAATACCATGGAGGTAGCGATCAAGGCGCCGGATAATTCCCGCATCGCCTTATGCGTAGCCTCACGGGCGGTCACACGCTCCTCGGCCATGATACGCTCCACGTTCTCCACCACCACGATAGCGTCGTCCACCACGATACCGATCGCCAAGATCAATCCCAGCAAGGTTAGCATATTCAACGAGAAGCCGAAGATCAACATGAAACCGAATGTTCCGATCAAGGAGATTGGTACGGCGATCGTCGGGATCAAGGCCGCACGCCAGTTCTGCAACGAGAGGAACACCACGAGAACGACCAAGAAGAGGGCCTCGAACAAGGTCTTATACACCTCATGCACGGATTGGGAGATATATTCCGTCATATCAAACGGGAAATTATACTCCAAGCCTTCCGGGAAGTTCTTGCTGATATCCTTCATCGCCTCTTTCACCTTCGTGGCGACCTCCAGAGCGTTCGCTCCCGGCAACATATAGATACCCAAGATCGCGGCATTCTTCCCGTTGATCCCACTCTCCGTAGAATACGAGGAAGCCTCCAGCGATACCCGGGCCACGTCGCTCATCCGGACGATCGAGCCATCCGGGTTCGCCCGCACCACGATATCCTCAAACTCCTTCACGGTGGACAAACGTCCCGGGGCCGTGATAGGCAAGGTGACATCCACGTCCAGCACAGGTTGCTTACCCAGCTCGCCCGCCGCCGATTCCCGGTTCTGGTCTTTCAAGGCATCCTGCAAGTCCTTTACCGTCAATCCCATATTAGCCAACCGATCCGGATACACCCAGATCTGCATACCGTAATAACGGCTACCGATATTCGATACACGGCCTACGCCCGGGATACGGCGCAATACGTCCAACACGTTGATCGTGGCGAAGTTACTCAGATAGATCTCGTCGAACTTCGGATCGTCGGACATCAAGCTCAAGGTCATCAACTGGCTGGGTGCCTGCTTCTCGATCGTGATACCATTCTGGATCACCTCGGCGGGCAAACGGCTCTCGGCCAGTTTCACACGGTTCTGGATCTCGACAGCCGCCAAGTCCGCGTCGGCGGATACATCGAAGGTCACCGTAATATTCAAGCTACCCGAGTTCGAGCTACTACTTTGCATATAAATCATGCCGGGCGTACCGTTCAGCTCCTGCTCGATCGGGGTAGCGACCGCTTGAGACACTGTCAGGGCGCTCGCTCCCGGATACGTGGCGCTGATCTTCACCACGGGGGGCGTAATCTGCGGATACTGGTCCACAGGCAATAATGCCAGTCCGATGATTCCGACAATCACGATCAGGATCGATAAGACGGTCGAAAAGACAGGACGGTCTATAAAGAATCCCGGTTTCATTGTTCTTCCTCCTCTCTAAGCGCTTGGATAGCCTTCTCGTCGCCGGCCTCTACCGCATGTACCTTCACGCCCGGCACCAATTTATGATAACCCTCTACCACTACTCGCTCGTTCTCGCCCAAGCCTCGTTCGATCACGACCTTGTTGCCGATCTCCGGGCCGGTCTGCACGAAACGCTTCTCGGCGATATCGTCCCTACGGATGATATATATGAACGCACCTCCTTTCTCAATCGAGAGCGCTTTCCGGGGAACGACAATCGAACGCTCTCGGACATCCAGCAGGAGCTTCACTTTCGTGAACTGTCCGGGCAATAATTTCTGGTTCGGGTTGGATAGTTCCGCACGAACGCCAAACGTACCGGTCTTCGGGTCCACCAGCGGATCGGCGAAGTCCACGATACCTTTTACCGGGTATTCAGAGTCGTCCGCTAAGGTAACCGTCACGGTAGGCTGCCACGAACGGGTCGTGTCCCGCTCGCCAAACTTCACGTTACGACGCTCGGCACGCAGGTAATCCAAGGCGGTCATCTTAAAATCGACCAATACCGTGTCGCTCTTCACGACAGCCGCCAATTTCGAATTGACACCCGGGCCCACCAAAGCGCCCACATCCACGAAACGCTCACTGATATACCCAGACAGCGGCGAGGTCACTACCGTATAGCTCAACTCCATCTCCGCTTGATCCAGATCCGCCTTGCTCATGGCGATATTCGCCTCGGCGTCTTCCAGAGCGGCCGTGGCGTTATCCAAATCCAGCTGGCTGGCTGCGTGTTGCTCGTACAACGGTTTCAGGCGTTCCACGTCACGCCGGGCCTTGGCCGCTTGGGCTTGGCTTTTCTTCAGTTGGGCTTTCGCCTTCTCTACCCTAGCACGATATTTATCGGGATTAATCATAAACAGGGGCTCATTCTGCTTCACCCGTTTACCTTCCTCAAACAACATTTTCTCTAGGAATCCCTCCACACGGGCATGTACCTCGACAAAGCTGGCGGCACGGATACGTCCCACGTACTCACCATAAATCTGCACGTCTTCTTTTGAGGGTTTGTCTACGATCACGATGGGCAATTGCTGCTCTTCCTTATGGTGGCAACCCGTCATCGCTACTACAAGGGCTATCAAGATAACCTGTACTTTTGCCAATCTTTTCTTGCTCATTCTACCTATATAAATTACTTATGTCACATTTGTCATTTAAGAAAGAAAGAATCATTCCATTTTTCTCGAGGACATCGATAATTAACGTTACTTCACTTAATAACAAACCGTATAGCGTTTATGTTAACATTTATACTAAAATTAGGGCATATCCAACTGGGGAATAAATCCACAACCAGCCGGGAAAGTCTACACTTAAAAATAAAAATCCCTTCGAATGAAATGCTTTTTCCATCCGAAAGGATTTCACAGATACCAGATCTTCATCTATTATCTTATTGATCAACCGACAACGCTTTCCACAAATTATCATCCGGCACGGGAGCGACAATTCGCACGTTCTCTTTTGAAACCGGATGGATAAACTCTGCGCTACGTGCGTGCAAGCTAATGCCTCCATCCTTATTGGAACGATCGAAACCATATTTCAGATCTCCTTTGATCGGACATCCCATCTTCGCCAACTGACAGCGGATCTGATGGTGCCGCCCCGTCTTCAAATCGATCTCCAACAGATAATAATTATCCGAATGGGCGATCAATTTATAACGCAGGATGGCTTTCTTGGCATTCGGCCGCTCGGCATCGTAAGCGTAACTCTTGTTTTGCTTCTCGTTCCGCACCAGCCAATCCACCAACTCACCCTCATCCCGCGGGGGACGGTTCTTGACGATCGCCCAATACGTCTTGCGCACCTCACCGACACGAAACATCTCGTTCAAGCGAGAAAGGGCCTTGCTCGTCTTGGCGAAAATCACGACCCCGCTCACCGGACGATCCAGACGGTGCGTGACACCGACAAAGACGTTACCGGGCTTGCAATACTTCTCCTTCAGCCATACCTTCAGCATCTCCGAGAGAGGCTTATCGCCCGTCTTGTCGCCTTGCACGATCTCACGGCAGGTCTTATCTACCGCTATAATATGATTATCCTCGTAAATAACCTCCATATTACATGTTCATACCGCCGTCAACCTGAATAACCTGTCCGGATACATAAGAAGACATATCCGAAGCCAAGAAGGTAGCGATATTAGCCACATCCTCCACCGTACCACCACGGCGCAAAGGAATCTTCTTGCACCACTCGGCACGTACCTCGTCAGACAGCTGAGCGGTCATATCCGTGATGATGAATCCCGGGGCGATAGCGTTCGCGCGGATGCCACGAGAACCCAACTCCTGAGCGACAGACTTAGCCAAGCCGATCATACCGGCCTTGGAAGCGGAGTAGTTCGCTTGTCCGGCGTTGCCATGAACACCTACGACAGAAGACATATTGATAATGCTACCCGCACGTTGCTTCATCATGACCGGGGTACAAGCATGGATAAAGTTGAAAGCGGACTTCAAGTTCACGTTCAACACAGCGTCCCATTGTCCCTCGCTCATACGCATCATCAAGCCGTCTTTCGTGATACCGGCGTTGTTGACCAAGATATCGATACGTCCGAAATCCTTCACGATCTCGGCCACCACGTTATGAGTCTCCTCAAAGTTAGCAGCGTTGGAAGCGTATCCTTTCGCCTTTACGCCCAAGGCCTCGATCTCAGCCTGTGTAGCCAAGCCATTCTCATCGATCACTAGATCCGTGAAAGCGATGTTAGCGCCCTCTTGGGCGAACTTCAAGGCGATAGCCTTACCAATACCACGAGCGGCACCTGTTACGACAGCCACTTTACCTTCTAATAGTTTCATATTACTCAAATTTTTTAATATCAATGTTTAATCAAGCAAGCTCCCGTCGAATAGCCACCGCCGAATACCGTGATAGCGATCAAGTCGTCTTTCTTGAAATTCTTATCGTTCTGGGCATATACCAAGGCCGAGCTTACGGAACCCGTATTTCCCAGCTCCTCGATATTGTGCAAAAATTTCTCGTCCGGCAAGTTCAATTGCTTGGCGATATTCGCCATGATACGCATATTCGCCTGATGGCCGATGAAATAAGTAAGGTTATCCAGCGTATAACCGTTCTTCTCCAACAAATGAAGGACATTCTTAGGCATATAGGTACAAGCTTGGATAAATACGTCACGCCCCTCCGGCATCAAGATACCGCCGTCACGAGGACGCAAGTGAACCGCCTCCATCGCTTTCGACAAATGGCCGAGACCTTGCGTGTAGACCTCTACGATCTCAGCGTCGCCCTCACCGATCCGCTCCTTGGAGATAAAGAAAGCGGCAGCGGCATCACCCCATAAATGGCCCGCCTTCGGGTCTGTCTCATTATAATAAGCGGAGTTCTTATCAGCGGAAAGCACCAAAGCCTTGGAAGCCTTCCCCATGGCGAAATATCCCTCCACAACCTCCAAGGCGTTCAAGAAAGAAGAACAAGCCGAGGATAGATATAAAGCTTTCGCGTCAGCGATAGTATACTCATGTTGAACCGTATGCGCGGCCGTCGCAACCGTATCATAAGGAGAATACGAAGCGGAGACGATCAAGTCTACCTCCGTGATATCGTAAGGCAATTTGGGAAGAGCGTCCTTCACGGCCTCAAGGCTCATGGTATTGATATTCTCCCCCTCTTTCGCTTTCGAGCGGGTATGAATTCCCGTCCGTTGCTCAATCCACTCACTTGTCAACCCGCTCAATTCAAGAAAATGTTGGTTATCTACCCGTTCTTCAGGCACATAAAACCCTGTCGCATTAATAAACATTCCTTAGTGTCTTTGATTTACTTAATCTTTATTCCGTTGAATATTAAATTCATCACATTGTCTCTACGTTTAATCCGCTGGCTGATATTATCACCCATGATCCCCCGGATATAGGGCACCTCCAGCCCTTTCAAGGCATGATGGAGCACGAGGGCGGTAATGTCCGTGTCCGGCATGCTGAATATACCCTCCTTCACGCCATCGTCCAATATTCCCTTTATGATCTCCACTTCCCGAAGGTCGAAGCTCTTGCGTACCTTCTCCACCCGCCATATATCACGGAAGAAGGTAGCTCGCAACGTACCGTTCCGAAATACCAACGCCTTTACAGCGTCCAAGCGGCTATAGATAAACGTCAGCAACTTCTCGTCCGCCGGCAGATCCTTGCTGGCCACGTCCACCAGCATCTTATGAAGCTGGTCCAGCTCCGACTCCACTACCGCCAAATAGATCTCGTTCTTGCTTTTAAAGTACGTATAAAGCGTACGTCTCCCCTTACGAGATGCCTGTGCAATATCGTTCATCGTCGTGTTATCAACCCCCATGCGGGCAAACAATTGTCTGGCCACATCCACCAACATGTCACGTGTTTTAGAAACTGTCATCGGCATTGTATTGCACATTTTGATTAAAACTGTGCGCAAAGTACTTAAAAAAGATCGTATCTACCAAGTATATTAAAAAAAACTTGCAATAAATTTGTTTTGTAAGAAAATATCCCTACCTTTGCACTCGCAATCAAGAAATGATAGCAACTATATCGCGGAGTGGAGCAGTGGTAGCTCGTTGGGCTCATAACCCAAAGGTCGTAAGTTCGAGTCTTGCCTCCGCAACTAAGAAAAGCCTTCCGGTCTGTGACCAGAAGGCTTTTCCTTTTTCGTAACCCAATGGTTTACGGGGTGGGAATCATTGAGTTTTTCCCGTAATCCATTGACTTACGTACCGTAAACCATTCGCTTACGCCCAACAAGTCACATAGGCTTACGTCCGGGGCCTCTTATTGGTTTCCCGGACGTAGGGCCTACAGTTCCTATCTCAAGGCAGGCAAGATATATTTCCATATCAAGTCGATCTCGGCCTGCATATCGCCGATATTCGCCGTCATGGCGATTACCGCATCTTGCTCGGGCAATATAATAATGTATTGTCCATTGGCTCCATCGGCACGAACGGCGTTATGGCGGCAACGCCACATCTGGTAACCGTAGCCTTGTAACCAGTCGCTATCTTTCGGCTTCATCTTCAAGTTCTCCGGTCTCATACCGGCGGGCAAAGAGGCTATCTTGGAGGTGGTGGCTTCCTCTATCCAGCTTTCGGGGAGCAATTGCTTATCGTTCCATTTTCCCTTTTGCAGGAAAAACTGACCCATTTTCGCTAGATCCTCGGTCTTGAGATACAAACCCCAACCACCGCAATTGACGCCTTGGGGACTCTCTTCCCAAGTAGCGCCGACGATACCCAGCGGACGGAACAGACGGGGATAGAGATAATTGATCACCTTCTCCCCCGTCACCTTCTGGATGATAGCGGAAAGCATATACGTGCCGAGGCTGTTGTATACGAAATAGGTTCCCGGTTTATGTACCAACGGCGCCGAGAGGAAGAGCTTTGCCCAATCGGCCTTCTCGTTCCCCTTCTGCCGTACTAAAGCGGTGGGATCGACATCATGGCCGGAGGACATGGTCAATAGGTGACGTATCTCCAGCTCTTTCAAGTAAGGGCTTACCTCGGCCGGTAATTGGTCGGGGAAGAAGGAGATCACCTTGTCCGTGACCTTCAATTTACCCTCCGCGACGGCGAAACCGATAGCCGTAGCCGTAAAGGTCTTGCTAACGGAGTTCAAGACGTGCGGCGTATGGCGGTCGCCCTCACCCAGCCATTGCTCCTTTACGACCTTTCCATGCTGGAGGATCATGATACTATGTAAGTCTTGATCCGCCTTTTTCACCGCCCGCAGATAATTGCCGAACGCCTTATCCAAGGCTTTCGAGGCTTCCGCACGAGGGAGTTCCTTGGTCAGGTCGTTATAACTGATCAGGTCTATGTTCTTATCCTTCAAGGCTTGCTTCACCTTCGGACTGGTAAAAAGATCGGTCACGCCTTGACGGTCCATCGCCACGTTCTCGTAGCCGATATGCCCGACGGTTTTCATCTCCTCGTTATCCAAGGCCGGGTGATCCAAGAACATATAGCGTTTACCGGGTTCCAGCTTATCCAACATCCGGATGAAACTGGCCTCCTTCTCGGCCGGGGTCTTGGAGGCTCCATCATACCCGGAATAGGTGAAATCGTATTCCTGCATCGCCTCTACCCGATCCACGACCGGCAGATGATATTCCTCGGACAAGCGACGCATCAGCTTCACCACCTCCGGATCGAAACCGGTCGATCCCATATGGCCGGAGATATGGCTGATCTGGGGAATGTTCTTCAAGGCCATCTCTATCTGGGCCCGAGCCTCCTGCTCGATCTCGGCCAAGCTCCATGTATTCTCCAGAATGGCCAGACCCGGGTAGGCGGAATTCGGAGACATCATCGGCAAGAAATAGCCATTGCTATCGGTCAAGCTGGGACAATGCGTCAGCGGACGCCATTTCACGTTATCCCATTCGCTGGTAAACGTCAGGTGAAGCCCGACATCTATCCCCGGGTTCTCCCTCAACAGCCGGGCGGCCTCGGGGAACCACGAGGTGACAACCATAACCTCTATACAGGTCTCCACCCCATTCTTATACCCTTCCATACACGCTATATTGGCGGAACGGAACGACCCCATGTCATCCGCACGGATGATCAGGCGGGGATTCGTGGCAGGCTGGCTGAATGCCGGCCACGTAGCGGCGAACAACAGGCAGCCGCAAAGGATTCTTTTTACATTTGAAATCTTCATGATATTGATAAATAAGTAACATCTTTTCTATACTTGGGGATGGACCACACAGAAGGTGCCGGAAGATTTGCTCACCAACTTATCGTCGCAATAAATCTCGCACTCACAAAAATGTATATTCCGTCCCGCCTTGATCACGGCACCCTTGGCGATCAGCTCATTGCCCCAAGCGGCCCGTAAGAAAGACATTTTCAATTCTGCCGTCAGCACGTCTTTCTCCAGCGGAGTCATCGTATAGGCGGCGAAACCGGCGATCGTATCCGCCAAAGCAGCCAAGACACCCCCATGCGTCACGCCGCTATATTGTCTCTGCTCGTCATGCAAGGGCATATGTGCCTCTACACGACCTTCCTCGATAACCGTGAAGTCGATCCCCAGAAAATTCACATAAGGATTCGTCTTCGCACGGTTAATCAACTTTTCTTTTATTCTCTCATCCATATCTTTTCCTTTAACGAACCGTTATCTTACAATCATCCAGATTATCGATAATGGCGAGGCTCTCCACACGTATGCCCTTTTCACGTAGCAGGTTCCCGCCATCTTGAAACGCCTTCTCGATAATAAAACCCATACCCTCGATCACGGCTCCCGATTGCTCCGCCAACTCGACCATTCCCATGGCGGCGTTTCCGTAAGCCAAGAAATCATCGATAAACAGGATATGATCCTCCGGAGTCAAGAAGTTATTGCTGATACATACCGTATAGTCACGATCCTTCGTGAAGGAATGGACCACGGTAGAGAGCATGTTCTCCATCGTCTTCGGTTTCTTCTTCTTTACGAAGACCACCGGCAGCTGCATGATATAACCCACCATAATGGCCGGGGCGATGCCGCTCGCCTCGATGGTCACGATCTTGTTTATCTTACGATCTTGAAAGCGACGGATAAATTCCTCGGCGATCTTATACATCAACATCGGATCCATTTGATGATTGATAAAACTATCCACTTTAAGGATACCGCCGGGATAACAGCGGCCGTCTTGCAAGATGCGTTGCTTCAATAATTCCATAATTTGTTATTCTGTTTGATCTTCTTTTACACGTATAAATAAATTCGCCAGAATGGCCGTCAAGCCACCCGTCGTTATGCCGGAGGAGAAAATGCCACGGATCACTTGAGGAGCGGCCCCTAGAATATCCGGCATCAGTTCCACCCCCAACCCCAAGGACAAACTAACCGCCAACACCAACGTGGCCTTCCGGTTGATATCTTGGGCGGCGATAATACGGATACCTGCCGCCGCCACCGTACCGCACATCCGTACCTGAGGC